>ENA-UOOM01000235-UOOM01000235.1-fermentation-metagenome-genome-assembly--contig:-NODE-235-length-69045-cov-46.469097_pt1 | contig 69045 bp, 64 predicted proteins | sample MGYA00245781_ERZ724031 | MGnify/ENA primary metagenome ERZ724031 (study PRJEB28704, sample SAMN03018317) | fermentation metagenome | biome: anthropogenic terrestrial biome; feature: soil; material...
TTTTAAAGAATTTCCCCTATTTCAGAAGCTGTATATTGATAATAATGGGTATAGCGATATCCGATTCTATGCCTCGGGTGTTACGTATAATGACACCGTCAACTTATTTGAAGTAGTAGAAAGGCGTAATATTAACTTACCGATGTTCACAATTGAAAGAAATGATGCGACAGAATTAGAAATAACGGTTTACCCGACTGTAATTATTATTGATGACTGTTCAAGAATAGTCTTTAGAGGAGATTTAAGGGATAGTGAACTCTTTCTGAAAAACATATTAAGAATAAGTTTTTGTCAGAGGTGATTAATAATATCCTACAAAACAACGTATATTTGCGAAATTTTTATTCTGAATGCGCAACGTTGTACGTCATTTTTCATGCTTCTTCAAACACACATTGGTGAAATAGCCTCTTTGCTGACGGCTGTTTGCTGGACACTGAGTGCCATCTTCTTTGAGAAAGCCGGACGGCGGGTGGGATCGCTGTCGGTGAATATCATCCGTATATTTCTGGGAGTTATCTTCCTGGGACTTACCACGCTTGCTACGCGTGGCATGTTTTTTCCGATGGATGCCACCGCTTACAACTGGTTCTGGTTGGGTATATCGGGTATCGTTGGCTTTTTCCTGGGGGATCTGTTTTTGTTCAGATCCTATCTTATTATCGGATCCCGTACCTCTCAACTGGTGATGAGCCTCGCCCCCATGATCACTGCCGTCATCGGCTGGTTTTTTCTGCAGGAGATCCTGTCGCCCAAGAGCATACTGGGTATCGTGGTAAGTGTGGCGGGCATCATGATTGTGGTGGCTGGAAAAAGATTGAAACTGAATGTGCCGCTACGGGGATTTCTCTATGCATTGGGTGGTGCCCTCGGACAGGCGGTTGGCCTTATTCTCAGTAAAAAGGGGATGGGCGATTACGATGCAGTGGCGGCCACGCAGATACGAGCCATCTTCGGGTTTGTTGCTTTTGCCCTGCTGGTCACCGTTATGCGCAGGTGGAAGCGGGTCTTCCTGGCTGCCGGCGACAAGGAAGGAATGAAGGGGATCACCGTGGGTGCTGTATTCGGCCCTTTCGTCGGTGTAGCCTTGTCGCTCTTCGCCGTGCAGCATACCGAGACAGGCATCGCCTCGGCCCTGATGGCACTGACGCCCATCTTCATTATCATACCCTCTGCCATCATGTTTAAAGAAAAGATCACCGCCCGTCAGGTGATCGGGGCGGTAATCAGTATTGCCGGAGCTTCAATCTTCTTTTTATAAGTCGTTTCCCCAAGTGTTGGCATTTTTGGGACATGGCTGTTCACATCTGCAACCGGCTATCTCCTGGGTACCTTGTTGCCACCTCCTGAAAATGGGGGCAGATGAATATGTGCCGTCGCGGTAGATACTGACCCTACAACGCCGATGCCGTTGTGCACGTTGCCGTAGGTCATCTCCGGCTCGGAGATCTGTCTGAACGACTCTTCGTCGCTGTGTGGGTCATATCTTCCTTTTCGGTAATAGGGGTACAATTCAGGAGAAATAAGCGTGAACTGCACTTCGAGAGGCGGATTGAGCACTTCCGTTTTTACCGGTATGTAGACGGGATACCCCCATTCCGTTGTCTCCCCAGTCTTCTCGTAGGTAGTGAGGATCGGATAATAGTCGGTAATCGAGAAATCGAGCGTGTAGCTGTTGTTTCGGAACAGCTTGTCTGAAAATATTGCCGAGTCGAAATATTTTACTCCTTCGTAGGATGGACCCTCCGTTAAGAGATCCTCGAGGAGGCTACTTCGGTAGCTCTCCTTAAAAATGGGATCATCATTTGTATACAAACCGAGAAAGTATCCGTTCATATCCGGGTGGTCTGGTATCCGGTCGTTGCAGCTTCGCAGTCTTAACATGAAATATTGAGACAGCTTGGAAGGTGGAGTGGTGATTGACGCCCTTATGCGCAGATTGCGGTATAGTTCCTCTGCATGGATGCTGTCAGGGTAGAGGGTGCCTACTCCATAACCGGGATAATATTCGTTGTTGATCTCCTCCATGATTCTTTGTGCCGTGAAGAAGGTGGCTGTGTCGATCCGGTTGATCTGTGGCGGCAACGGTATGGTGGTTTCCGCCCAGGCGGTATTAAACCCTTCTGCTGAGGCCTCGATACGGATCCGGTCTCCTGTCTTGGGACGCACGGTTGAACGGAAAAGGGTCATCAATGCGGTATACTGAAACCCGAGACGGTCATGGTTTGTATTACTCTCGGTGCCGATCTTCACCATTTTCTCCCGTTCTTCGCCGTTGATGTACAATGTGAGGGTAGCATTACCCAGGCGACTCTTTTCGGTAAACGTGTCGGTATAGAGAAAACTTTTGCTGACCCTTATCTCGATGAGTGAATCGGGAGAGATGATACCGTTCATCACAATCCTGGGCTTGTAGCCATCCATATTCAGCCTGATCTCTTTCTCACAGGCGGCAAAAAGGAGCGGCAAAGTCATCAGCAGTATTGTTTGCAGTATGTATTGTGGGCGCTTCATTTTTTTAGAATTTATAAGTATAGGAGAAGGAGGGAATGATGGGGAAGAGACAGTAACTCTGGTATGCCGGAATACCCTTTTGCGGATATCCGTCTACCGTGTCCGGATTGGGAGCGAATTTCTCTGAAGGTAGTACCAGAAAGGAGTTGTGGTGGGCATAGGTGTTATAGATGCTGATATTCCAGATACCCGTCCTGCCGCTCTTCTTGTGGCGGTAGTAATTGAAACTTAAGTCGAGTCGTTGATAGTTGGGCATCTTGTAATTGTTCCGTCGCTCTATATAAGGCTCCTTCACGCCATGCATGTTGATATACTCCTCCTCCGGCAGGGTAGTCCAGTTACCTGTGGCATAGATCCAGGAAAGATTAAGATCGAATTTGCGGTTGAACTTGTGCATGAAAACGGCATTGATCTTGTGCCGGTTGTCCTGTTTCGCCGGATAGCTCTTTCCCTGATTGATCTCTCCCCCGGGGAACTGCCGGTCAGCCCATGAGAGCGTGTATCCGATCCATCCCGAACTGTTGCCGATGTTCTTTTTTGCCATCAGCTCCACGCCGTATGATGTGCCAATCCCCTGTGCAACACGATCCTCCCATCTGCTATTGCCTGTAAGGATGCTGGCCCCGTCTTTATATTCCACCTGGTTGGACGATTTCTTGTAGTAGGTCTCTGCCGACAGATCAAAACCATGGTATCTGCCATAGAGTCCCACCGAAAACTGGTAGGAGGAGAGTGGCTTCACATTTTTGGTGATCGGCACCCATAAATCGTTGGGAGAGTTGAGGTAGCTGCTCTGCAACAGGTGTACGTACTGGCTCATCCTGCCGTAGGAGGCTTTCATCGAGAGGTCGTCCCACAGGAGATAGCGTGCCGAGAGACGGGGTTGTGCGCTCAGGTAGGATTTTCCCTGCACGAAGAAGCCGGAGAGATGCATGCCGGCGTTCACCTTTAGTCGCTTGCCGAAGGCCATTTCGTCTTCGGCGTAGAGAGAGAGCTCTTTCACCCTGATTCGTTCATCGGCATAGGTGATGGTGTCGTTTTTTTTTCTTTCCCCATCAGTCTCTCTCCGGTAGATTCGACTCTCCTCGGGGCGGAAGTTGTGTTGCAGGAGGGCTGTGCCAAAGCGGATCAGGTGATTGTTGTCGTATGCATAATCAAAATCGAGGCGGTAACCCAAGTCTTCGATGCCCGACCGGTATACAGGATTAAAAAATTGGGAGGTTTTCACGAGCTCTTTTGTATCCGTCACAGGATTGGTAGTTGTATAAAAATCCTCGTTTTCCGAATAAAGCGAAATATCAGAACTGAAGCGGTTATATATCAGTGTGGCATTGGAAAATAGCTTGCTGTTCACAGCATAAGCCCAGTTCAGCGATACCATGCCTGTTCCCCAGCCGATATCCATGTTTGCCGTCTCGGTGCTGTGGTTGGTAACCGGATAGGCTTCGGCTTCTCCCGTTGTTCCGTCATACTGGTTCGTACCTCCGTATCTTGATTCGTTCTTGAAGAACAGTTTGTCTTTGCCGTTGTACAAGCTCAGATAGAGACGGCTCTTGTCTGAAAACTTGTGATTGATCTTCGCGTTGAAATCATAAAAATAATAGGCAAAGTCAATTTTATCGTGGTTTTCCGGATCGTCTTTTTTGTTTTGCCGGTTCATGAAGTAGAGTGCCGGCCGCACAAGCAAGTCGAGATAAGTGCGGCGGAGCGAGACAGAGAATGATGTTTTATCCTTGACGATGGGGCCCTGCAGGTTCAGGCGAGAGGAGATGAGCCCGATGGAAGCGGTTCCGGACATCTGTTTCATATCTCCGTCGTTCATCCGCAAATCAACTACAGATGAGAGCCGCCCGCCATACCGCGCCGGAAAGCTACCCTTGTAAAAATCCATTGTTTTCACCGCCTCGGGATTGAAGGTGGAAAACAGCCCCAACAGATGGTGCACATGGTAGAGCGGATTTCCATCCACAAGGTAGAGGTTTTCATCGGCATTGCCGCCACGTACATATAACCCTGCCATGGCATCGCTACCCACTGCCACACCGGGCAGTTGCTGCAGGACCTTAATCACGTCGTGTTCACCCATTAATGCCGGAACAGCATTCAGTGTTCCGGCATTAAAACTGATCTTCCCTGTTTCTGCATGCTGTATCGGGTTTCGCAAGTCCCCCTCCACCACGACCTCCTTCAGTGACGAAGAGGGACGCAGATAAAAATGGATCACGGTGTCCTGTGTTACGATAAAAGGATGGTGTTCGGTGGCATATCCCACGTAGCTGGGGCGGAGGGTTAAACTCCCTGGTGGAATGGTGAGGCTGTAAAACCCGAAATTGTTGCTGACGGCACCCTGTCCGGAAACAAGATCAATGATGTTGGCGGATATAAGGGTCTCATGTGATTCACGGTCATGGATAAAACCACTGATGGTGATTTCTTTCTGCCGTTTTTTCAGGATGATGAACTTATCACGAATGATAAACTGTATATCGGTCTTATCAAATAAAGCTCCCAGCACGTTCTCAATGGTTTCATCCTCTACTCGTATCGATATGGGTGGAAGTTTTTTCAGCAAATCAGGATTGTATGAAAAGCGATAATCGGTTTGGGATTCAATCTGTCTGATCAGTTCGGTGATCGATTTCCGTTCTGCGCGGATGGTGATTTTTTGCGGTTCGGATGCTCCCGTGTGGAGGCAAATGAACAGCAGAAAAAAGAGGATGTAGCGTTCCATTAAAAAAGAATAAAGTTAATTCACGATTTGTATATGGGAATCTAACGTTATATTTATGATGTTCAGGATCTCAATGATGCTTTTCCCTGAAAAAGTACTGGTCAGACGCAACGGCAACTCTTCTTCAGGTGCTTTCATTTGTACGTTGTAGTATTGTGATAACAGCATGAGCAACTGTTCGAGGGTGGCGTTATTGATTGAGAGCTCATTTCGCTCGGCGCTATAGAAGATGGATGTGTCGTCGGAGAATACGTTGATCTCTTTTCCTTTCTCCCGGTAGTGTACACGCATACCTTTTGTACAAAGAATCTGTACGGCGGGTGACTCGGGTGTGAAGAGGACTTTCCCCGAAATAACCGATAGTTCCGTTCCTTCATCGTTCTCCGACACATTGAACACTGTCCCTAACACCGTGATCTTGGCTGTGGGTGTAAAAACGATAAATGGCATGGTCTCATCGTGTGTCACACTGAAACGAATATTGCCGTGCATGGAGACATGACGGTAACGATTCCCGAAGTGACGGTCGTAGGTCAGCTCTGCCCCTTCCTGCATCACTACTTCGGTGTGATCGGGCAGACTGAATATGGTGTTATCGGATTCAGCCAGAAGTTGACTCGGGCGGTTTACCGATATCCAGATACCGACTCCGGTGACTATCAGTAACAGGGCAACAGCTGCCACGCGTGTCACAAGTGAGAGATATTGCACCCTCCTGAATTCCTGAAGTGAATGTGTCAGCCTTTTCCACCCTTTTGCAGTATCGAACACCCCTTGACGGTAGTGCTGTGCCACAAAACGGATAGATTCATCGATGTCGTTTCTGTTCTGTTGCATATATCAGTTTCAAACGCTTTCTATACATGAGACGCAAAAAAAATAAAATCTCTCACACGATCGCGAAGAATTTTCAATTATTCTTCCCTATGCGGCTTATCGGTTGAAAAAACAGGGGAGTAACTCGAGCAGCTTGTCTGTTTTTATTCAGGGCAATTGTTCAGGCAAAGAAGAAAAGATAGGCATTGAAATCTTTGGTGCGCAGCGATTGCATGGCACGGAAGACATGGTTTTCAATGGTCTTTACGGTTAGCCCGGTTTGTTCTGAAATATCCCTGTAGCTTAACCCATCTCGCTTTGCCATTAGGAAGATCTGGCGACGGCGTTCCGGAAGTTCGTCAATCATCTTCCAGATGCGGGCCTCCATCTCGCTGCGTTCTTCCTGCTCATCCTCCGGCAGCAGTTGATCGTGTGCAACTGTTTCCAACGGCGTGGTGGGCTTTGCATCGCGAATGCGGGTCAGACAATTGTTCCGAACCGCTTTATAGAGATACGATTTTATCGATTGTATCGTTTCAAGTTGTTCTCTTTTGTCCCACAGTTTCATGAATATCTCCTGCACAACGTCCTCGGCTTCCTCGACATTACCCATGAAATGCAGGGCGTGCAGACAAAGCGGACGATAGTGGGTGTGGAAATATTTGGAAAACTGTTTCTCTGAAAACTGCATCGACAATCAGTGTTTGTAGAGATTACAAAAATAATAAAAAAAGGAGATTGTGAATAAAGAAAATTATAAAAAAGAATATAACAATCACCGCCCGTTAGGTGATCGGGACGGTGGCCAGTAGCGCCAGAGCGACTATTTCTTTAGTAAGTTTCTTTATTATACTACGACGGTTCTTTTCTCCCTACTGCTTTGAAATGCGAGTTCGATGATTCGCATCACGTTGCGCGCTTCTTCCGGTTTTACGGCAATCGCCGTTTTGCCCAGGATGGCATCGCGCAGGTTGATAAAGTAGTCGCGGTAATCGCCCGGCTCACTCTCCAGCTTTCCCTGTATCTTCACTCCTTTGTATTCGGTATTGATCCTTCCCCAGATGCTTTCCGGCTCTCGTCCCCAATCTTTTCCCATTGGGATGGCTCCTCCGTCGAGGGTAGCCTCCTGTACGTCCAACCCGTATTTGACAAACGATCCGTGGGTGCCGTGCAGCATGTAGGTAGGCCCCGGGATGCGGCAGATCATGCCCGACTTCAGTGTGGCGGTAAAGGCGGGATAGTGGAGGCGCACGTCGAAATGATCGTCGGCTTTCGCCCATGCACGCTGCGAGTTGATTTCTGCCGTGACGGCTTCGGGCATGCCAAAGAACCACAACGCCTGGTCGATAAGGTGGGAACCCAGATCGTAGAAAATACCCGATCCCGGCAGGGGGCGTTCGCGCCAGGCGCCATTGGGGCGGGGTTCGGTACGGTACCGATCGAAGTGAGATACGTAATCCACGATATCACCCAGCAACCCACTATCGAGTAGTTTTTTAACAGTCCGGGTGTCGCTCGTGAAACGCCGGTTATGATATACCGTAAGAACTTTTTGTTGCCTTGTGCCCAGTTCAATCAGTTCATCGGCTTCGGCCACATCTACGGTGAAAGGCTTTTCCACCACTACATGCTTGCCTGCCAGCAGCGCTTCCCGGGCCCAGTGAAAATGATCGGTGTTGGGCGAGGTGACAATGACCAGGTCAATTTCCGGGTCGCCGATAATGCTCTTCCCGTCGGGCACCACTGCGGTAACCGGATAACGCTCTTCGATGAGAGCAATGCTTTCGGGTTTGGAGGTGCTGATCTTTGTTAGCTCAAATCCCTCCACCACATCAATAAAGGGCGCATGAAAAACACGGCCGGAAAGACCGTAACCGATAATGCCCGTGCGAATGTTGGTCGACATAGGTTATCATTTTTTTAGGTTATTGTATCTATCTTCTCAAAGATAGGGAAATTTTGTGAAACGGGTAAATCAATGCGGGAGGAACTCGTTTATCTGTCGGACAGGAATACCGCCAGCTTGCGGGTGGCCAGCGCCCGGTGGCTTATTTGATTCTTCACCTCATTGCCTAGTTCGGCGAAGGTTTGCTTATACCCGTCGGGCATAAACACGGGATCATATCCAAAGCCGGCTTTTCCTCTTTTCTCTTCGATGATCTTTCCTTTCACTATCCCCTCGAACAGATGCTCTTCACCGTCGATCAGCAGGGCAATCACGGTGCGGAATCGTGCATTGCGGTTTTCCACGCCCTGCAGAACGGTAAGAAGTTTGCGCATGTTGTCCACAGGATTACATGCTTCCCCGGCATACCGTGCAGAGTAGACACCGGGGGCACCGTCGAGTGTTTCCACCTCCAGCCCCGTGTCATCGGCAAAGCAGTCATAGCCATATTTTTCTTTCACGAATCTTGCTTTGAGGAGAGCATTCTCCTCCAACGTAACGCCATTTTCTTCGATCTCTTCTGTACAATGGATGTCCAAAAGACTGAGGATTTGCAATGTGCCGTTTGTAATTTTCCGGATTTCCTCGAGTTTGTGTTTGTTGTTGGTGGCGAATACAATTTTTTTCATTGTCGTTGTTGTCTCTGTATTTGTTGTTCCCGTTTTTGTTCCCTGAGCTTGAGTGCTGCCTCCCTTTCCTGTTCCCGTTTCCGTTGTTCCTGTTCCCGCTGCCGGATCTTCTTTTGCCGTAGCTTTTCCCGTTCCTTTAACAGTTCATTCCTGCTTTTGTTTGCCGTTGATTCCTGTTTTTGCTGTATCGCTTCGACAGCTTTCCGTTCGAGCCGGAGCTGCAATGCTTCGGACGTCTCCGCTTGCGAAGCCGGGACGGGCGAAGTACCCACGTTTGGGGAGGACCCCTTCTTGTTTCCCGGCATTGGACTTGTCGTGAAATCTTCCGCTACAGTGGATTGTAAAGGGGGCAAATTTGGCGGCTCCGATTCGAAGGTATTTGCAAAGAACGTTTTGTAGGCATCCATGGTTGAATGACGTTGCAAGATAGCAAGGTTCTCTACAGAAATAACAACCGGAGTTATCCCTTTTGCGAAAAAATCAGCGAAAAGGGACTCGGATCGCATCATCTGCAAGTAGTGTGATGCATCTTCAAAAGAGAGAAAAGGTTGAATTCTCAGAGCTTCCCGGTCCAGAAACCGGATAGGAGAAAAGTCGAATGCACGTAATTTGAATTGTGTAAAATTGAAGTCCGCAGTGAAGAAGAGAAGCCTGTTTTTATCCGGTGAATTCCGGTCGTAAGTGAGGAGAATCAGATGAGGAACAGCCCGGTTTGGGCTGAACGAGGCCATATTTGCATTTCTACTTTTTTTGTCTGTTGTTTGCATGTGCCACTGTGTATGCATGGAGGCATTTTCAGCCAGCACTTTCCCCTGTGACAGTCCCGCAACAATGTTTTGAGCCAAAAGTGCAGCATCGGACTCCGGATGTTTCTCAAGCAGCTCAAGGAGATAGGTCTCCGTTTTTGCTGCCTCGTTGTCTTGTGCAAACGAAAGGGCATGCATCAGCATCATTTGCGGCATTAGTCCCGATGTCGGATATTTCTCCGTAAATGTAATAAAAGTAGATTGCACTTGTGTTGCTTCTCCTTTCTGATAAGCCCGGTAAGCTTCCTGATAAATGCTGTCGTGTTCTGCAGCCTTGCGTGCTAAATTTTCCTCTTTTATACCTGCCGTGGACGGCATTTGTTCAGTTTGCGGCATCTTGCCGTCAGATACGCTATCTTCGGGGTATTTTCCCAGTGCAGACTGAATAATTACCCTTTCGCTATCGTTCGCTGCTTTGTCGTGCAACTTTCTCAAGGCTTCTCTTATTTTGGGACGTTGTGCTTCCGATGCTACGGAAAGCTGGGCGATCGTGGCGTTCAGGGTAAAAACAAATGGGCTACCCAGGCTTTTCACCTGCTCATAGGCATTGTAGGCCGGTTCTTTTTCCCCTATCAGTTCATAGAGTTGTCCAAGCAGATACTGGAGTCGTTTTTTTTGCCAGAAATATTTCTCCCGGGCAATCGCCTTTTTCAGCCAGGGGATTGATTCGGCATACTCTCTTTTGTGTATCAGGTAGTTGGCGTATGTTCCGGTGAAGAGGTCAAGCAGGTGGGGTGCGATTGTTTTGCTTTGCAACAGATAGACAATGTTCCCGGCGTCGGGCATTCTGTCTGTCTCTGTGTAGGCGCGCAGCAGCCATATCTCCGTTTCGGTGATCAGGTCGGCATCTTGTTTAAACAGCCGCTGTATCTGCATGAATACCGCCATCGCCTGTGCATAATCTCCATTCTGTAGATGGGCTTTGCCCAGCAGAAGCCAGGCATTATGGATGAATGGGTTAAATTCATCCTGTTGAAGCCATTGCTTAAACGTCCGGCTCTGTGGTTTAGAGGGATCGCGACGTGGTTTAGCGATGATGGAGTGCTCCCGGATGGCTTTGGATGTCTTGTCGACCACAGCATCGAATGCTCCACCGGTCCGTTTTTTTTCCTCCACCGGTTTTCCGGCATAGAACGGAAGCAGTGTTGTATAATCATCGCGATAGGACTCCGTCTGACTTTCAAGAATACCGTTGTAGGCCTTCTCTGCGTTGAAGTAGATGTTGTAGCGGGTGGTCAGTTCATGGTAAGCACGTGTACCCCGGGTGTTTTTTCCGGAAGAACAACCCTCTCCAAGGAGCATCCCGGACAAGATCATTGTATATAAAATGAGATTGATTCCTGCCTTCACTACCGACCAGTTTAAACAAGCAACTACGTTCCCTTATGTAACTCGAAAAACAGTGTTTTATTGTTTAAATAAAAAGTGTTATGATCTTATTCGTAGCTTTTCTGTCTTGCAAACGCTTTCACAGCTTTGGCAATAAAGAACATCACGATCAGCACAAAAATGATGAATGCACCCGAAGGAACGTTCAGGTAATAGGAGAGAAGTAGTCCCGCCACGCAGCCCAGGAAGCTGAAAAGGATGGAGAGAGTAATGATTTTTGAATAGTTTACCGTGAACAGATTGGCCGTCATTTGGGGAACAGTAATGAGCGACATAAGCAGGACGATGCCTACCAGGCGAATGCTCAGTACGATGGTGATTGCCACAAACAACATCATGGCGTATTCAATGAACTGCGTTGGGATATGCCGTGTTTGGGCAAATTCTGTATCGAACGACACAGAGACAATGGCATGGTAAAACAGTGCGAAGAATAGCACCAGTACCAGTGATAAAACGGCCAGAGACACGATGTCGACCGGTGTAATTGTCAGGATATTGCCGAACAGGTACTCCGACAGGTTGGGGGCATAACCGGGGGAGAGGAAGGTGAGTACGATTCCCAGTGCCATGCCCAGCGACCAGAAGACGGCAATGGCAGAATCTTCCCGTACACCCTGCTTTCGTGACAACCACTGGATGCCGAAGGCGGAAAAGACCGAGAAGGCCATGGCCGACAGGATGGGTGGAAGAGAAAAATAAAAACCTATGCCCAGTCCCCCGAAAGAGGCGTGCGTGATGCCCCCGCTAATGAATACAAGCCTGCGGGAAACAACATACGTGCCGATGATGCCGCAGGCTACACTCGCAAAGAGGGACCCCAGGAGAGCATTCCGAAAAAAGGCATACTGAAGCAGTTCGGGTATATCCATCTGTTTGTAATTCAGGCGTGCATTTTGTGTGCTCTCTGCTCATTCACAAACATCAACACTTCGTCTTTGAGTTGATCGGGAAGCGAAATCCCTCTCATTTGAAGGCTTCGTACCCAGCGTGGTTTCTCTTCGTCGAGCACGGAGTAAAATACTTCTCTGAACTCATCCACTTCGGAGGAGGCATACTGGGCCGAATCGCGGCGTGCATATCTGTCAAGTTCCTCGTCGTCGAAGTATTCCGGCTGCTCCACAAAAGCAGCGATAAGGCTGTCTTTTTCACACACCTCGTGGGCGCCGCAGCATCCGCTACCACTCAGATCGATGGAGGGAGGGGGCATTTCGCGCGTTTGGGTGTTCCCTCTTTTACGCTGAATGTAGTTGGTGATGGCCAAAGCAAGCACAAAAAAGACAATAATGCCGATAAAAAATAGGATTGGTTGCATAATCAGTTTTCTTCTTCTATAGTAAACCCTGCCTTCTTCAAATCATCCCAAAACAGGGGGTATGACTTGGTGACTACATGCGGATCATTGATGATCAGCGACTGAAGGGGTATGGCTCCGGGTGTAAAGGACATCGCCATACGATGATCATCGTAGGTGTCTATTGCGGGGCCCTTTTCCGGAAAACATCGTTCGCCATCCCACTCGAGCATACCGATGCCATTTTCTCTAAGCACAAACCCCAGCTTTTTTAATTCATTGATCAGGGCCTGTACGCGGTCTGTCTCCTTGATCTTGAGGCTTTGAATGCCTGAGAAAATGAAGGGTATACCCATAAAACAACAAGTCGCGGCAAATGTTTGTGCCAGGTCGGGTTCGTTGACAAAATCGTGGAAAAATTTTTTTGCTTTTTTCTTTGCATGGCGGATGATTGCTCCATCCTCCAAATATTCCGTGGTTACTCCCAGATCGCTGAACAGGTTGGCAACATTGGCATCGCCCTGCAAGCTTTTCTTCTTCAGTCCTGGTAATTTGACCTCCGCACCGGGCATCAACGCAACCAATTCGTACCAGTAAGAGGCTGCGGACCAGTCGGTCTCCACAACCAACTCAATAGGTTGATACTGTTGAGGTTTTACCAGAATATCGTTGCCGGACCATTTTGCGGTTACACCGCACTGCGCCATCATGGCCATAGTCAGGTCGATGTATGGCTTGGAAACAATCTTCTTCTCGATATGCATTATCAATCCGTTTTCCATGAGCGGTGCTACCATCAGCAGGGCCGAGATAAATTGTGAACTGATATTGCCGGACAGGTAGACTTCTCCTCCTTTAAGCTTCCTTCCTTTGATTCGCAACGGCGGAAAGCCATCCTTCTCCAGGTAGTCTATCTCGGCACCCAATGCTGTGAGTGTCTCTACGAGCGGATGAATGGGACGTTCATGCATTCTTTTGGACCCCCTGATGATCCATTCTCCTTCCATGCCTGCCAGAAAGGCTGTCAGAAAGCGCATGGCGGTACCGGCACCTTTCACATCAAACACGTTGGAATCAGAGTTAAAAGCATCGATGATGACCCGGGTATCTTCGCAGTCGGAAAGATTCCTGATTGTATAGGGGCTTAGGCTTAATGCGTTGAGTATGAGGGCCCTGTTGCTCATGCTTTTTGATGCGGGAAGTTGTACGGTAGTGTGAATTGCATCGGGGGGGAAAATTTTATATCGCGATTGCATCGTTATGTTACTTTTTTCACTGAAGTTATACTTTTTCTCGTTGTGACTTAACACTAAAGTTGTACAAAAATAATAATTTTAAACGAAGACAGGGTCGTTTATCTTCTGTTTTACGATGTTTAATCTCCTTTAATTAATTTTCGGCCCCTCCCTGGTGGTTTTCAGCGCTTATGCCGCTTCTGTATCCTGCAGTCTGTGGGTGTGTTTGTCAACCTGTTAATCCGTAGATAAATATGGCCAGAATGGCGGGAGGAACGATATACCTGAGCAGGAAGATATAGATTTTCAGGAGCTTGGCGGCGGATTGCAGTGACCCGTGGTTGGTCATTTGCGCATACACTAGTTTCTGATCCAGGTACCAGCCCACAAAGAGGCAGATAAAAAAGCCTCCTGCCGGGAGCATAAATTTAGCCGATGTCACATCCAGCAAATTGAAAAACTTCGATGAGAAAGAGGAGACCACACCCAGGATGATTACTCCGGCTGTGACGAGCAGGGTGCTTCTCTTGCGTGAAAAATGATATTCTTCGTGAAGGTAGAGGGTTACCACCTCCATCAGTGAGATGGTGGAAGTGAGTGCAGCAAGTGCCAGCAAGCAAAAGAACATGGCTGCCCACAACATGGAGGCAGGCATCTGGTTAAACAACCCGGGCAGGGTGATGAACAGCAGTCCCGGCCCGCCGGCAACCAACTCATCGACGATGGTGCCGGGGTTGGCTGTCAGCGCAAATGCTGAAGGGAAGATGATTACTCCCGCGAGAATCGCTACCAGCGTGTCAAGAACGGAAACCTGAACCGCTGTTTTTGTGAGGTTGGTGCGGTCATTGAAATAAGATCCGTAGGTAATCATACAACCCATGCCGATGGAGAGTGAAAAGAAAGCCTGTCCCATTGCATCCAGGAACACGGTCGGTTTCACATGTTCCATGTCTGGCTTGAAAAGAAATGCAAGGCCACCGGATGCGCCTTCCAGCATGATGGCCCTTACGGCAAGAACTATCAGCAGCAAAAAGAGCATTGGCATCAGGATCTTCGACGACTGCTCGATCCCCTTCTTCACGCCGGAGATGATGAAGAATGCTGTCAGTATTGTAAATAGAATCATCCATCCAATTTGTCGCAGCGGGTTGTTCAACAATGCCGTGAAGTTTGCTGAAAAGTCGTTCACCGTGCGCAGCTTGCCGGAAAAGGATTGAATCAGATAGTCCAATGTCCATCCGCACACTACCATATAAAATCCCATGATGAGGAAGGCCGAGAGTACACTCATCCGGCCCACCCATTTCCAGTGTGTGCGGGGTGCCAGCCTGTGAAATGCCCCGGCTGTATTTGCCTGTGACAACCTGCCTACAAGAAACTCGCTTATTATCAATGGTATCCCGAAGAGTAAGATGCACCCTATGTAGACCATGATGAAAATGGCACCGCCGCCATCGGCTGCCTGACTGGGAAAACGCCATATGTTGCCCAAGCCTACTGCAGAACCCGCTGCCGCTGCAATTACCCCAATTTTGGATGCAAATGTGACTCTTTTTTCATTCATAAGTTCTCTCCTTACCTTACAAAAACCCACTGATTTTCTTGCGACAAGGCAGGGTAAAAGAAATACTCTTCGAAGTGGAATCCTTTCACATCCTCCGCGTTGGTGAGCTTGTTTTTGATGATAAAACGGGCCATCAGGCCACGGGCTTTTTTAGTATGGACGATAATTTGTTTGAAATCATTGTTCTCCTGCTGCAAGAAGCGAATGTTGATGATCCGTGTGCCCCGGGGCAGTGCACTTGCCCGCACCACCTTTGCATACTCGCCGGAGGTGACATTGATGATCGTTCTGCTGCTTTTTTTCAGTTTGGCAGCAAGGTGTTTATTCACCGTATCCTGCCAGAACTCGTACAGTGTATGATATCCCTGAGGTACAATCTGCCGCTGCATCTCCAACCGGTAGGGCCTGATCCCATCGAGCGGGCGAAGAATGCCATAGAGTCCGGAAAGGATGTTGAGGTGATTCTGGGCGAACACGAAGTCTTCTTCCGAAAAGTCGTGCGCATTTAACCCGGCGTAGGCTATTCCGTTGTATGCCAATGCGGCAGATCGTTGTGGAGTGTCTTTGAAATGGAACATCTGAAACTGTTCGTAGACATCGCGCGCCATTTTGGGGTTGATCTTCATGATCGTACCAATCTCTTTTTCCGATAAAAGCTGGCACGCCGCGATCAGTTCTTCCGTTTTATCCGGGAATAACGGGCTGGTTGGGGTTACCTTGTCCGGTCTGTCCGGAAAAGACATCAGTTTCGCTGGAGAGAGTAGGATTTGCATAGGTGCATTTTTAAGAATAGATATCTTTCACATGTTTTCGGCAGGATTGTTTTACAATCTCCACTCAACCCCTTCTTTTGTGTCCTTTATTTCCACACCTGCCTCTTTCAGCATATCCCGGATCTTGTCGGAGGTGTTCCAGTCTTTGTTCTCGCGGGCCGACTGCCGGATATCGATAATCAGGCGCATCAATCCTTCAATCACGTTGCTGCCTGCTACTTGTCTCGACTCGTCGACCAGTCCCAGAACCTCAAAGATGAAGGTATGCATGGTTTTTTTCAATGCTGCAAGATCTTCCGATGTAAGAGTCTCTTTTTTGTCCACGGCCGAATTGACGATGCGTACTCCGTCAAACAGGTGTGCAATCAGCATCGGACTGTTAAAGTCGTCGTCCATGGCAGCGTAGCAACGTTGTTCCAGTTCTTTGATGTTAACGGACGAGGTGTGAGATGGAGCAACCTTATCCAATGCCGACAGGCTTTCCATTAACTTCTTATATCCCTTCTCGGCAGCCTGCAGAGCATCGTTGGAGAAGTCGAGTGTGCTCCGGTAATGCGACTGGGCCATGAAGAAGCGGACTGTCATGGGTGAATATCCCCGATCCAACAGTGGATGGTTACCAGTAAACAGTTCCTTTGGCAGGAATCCGTTTCCGGCCGATTTCGACATGCGGGCACCGTTTACGGTAAGCATGTTGGTGTGTACCCAGTATTTGGCGGGCTGGGTGTGGTTGCATGCCTGCGATTGGGCTATCTCGTTGGTGTGATGGGTAGCCTGCAGGTCCATGCCGCCACCGTGGATGTCGAAGGTGGTTCCCAGGTATTTGGTGCTCATGGCCGAGCATTCAATGTGCCACCCGGGAAACCCCCATCCCCAGGGTGAAGGCCACTGCATCAGCGTTTCGGGCTTCGCTTTGATCCACAATGCAAAATCGAGCCTTCCTTTTTTTTCGTCCTGTCCGTCAAGCTCCCGTGTCCCCTCCATCAGGTCTTCCAGCTTCCGGTTGGTGAGTGTCCCATAGTCATGCTCCCTGCTGTATTTTTCCACATCGAAATAGACAGTACCGTTTACCTCGTAGGCAAATCCGGCGTCCAGTATTTTTTTGATCATTTCGATCTGCTCAATGATGTGGCCGGTTGCTGTGGGTTCAATGCTCGGCGGGAGGGTGTTGAAAAGAGAAAGCACCTCGTGAAAGCCAAGGGTGTATTTCTGCACAATCTCCATCGGTTCCAGCTGCTCCAGCTTGGCCTTTTTCGCAAATTTATCGTCCCCCTCATCACGGTCGCCCTCCAGATGCCCCGCATCGGTGATGTTTCGTACGTAGCGTACTTTGTAGCCGAGATGACGCAGGTACCGGTAAATTAAGTCAAAAGAGATGAACGTGCGGCAATTGCCCAAATGAATATCGCTATATACTGTCGGGCCGCACACATACATACCCACAAGGGGGGGGTGTAGCGGCTCAAAGTCTTCTTTCTTCCGGGTGAGTGTGTTGTAAATAACCAAATTAGTTGTTTTTTCTACGTTCATATTGGAGGATGATTATTTTAAAAGACAAAATTACAAATTTAAGCGTTAAGAACGGCAAAATGGTTGAAAAAGAGAAAAAGTCTCCTGTTTTTTACGGTGGTTTTCCAATAATTTGATACTTTTGCGGTTTCTTTCATTAACGAATCTTCAAACTTCTTTTATGTCACGTAAAATTTTACTTACATTTTTCATCTTTTGTGCCCTCGGTAATGTCAGGGCCCAGAACCTGCAGTTGCACTTTGATTCAAGGCATTCGCTGTATGGTGATAAAGTCGCTCCTGTCAATTATCTGACCGCAACCTTTGAGATGTTTAAGCCCGACCAGTGGGGGAATACGTTTATGTTTGTGGACTTTGACTTTAATTTCGACAAAAAGAATCCGGGATTGGTTTATGCTGAAATAGCCCGTGAATTCAAACTGGGTGACTTCCCGCTTCTTCCCCACATAGAATACAATGGCGGACTGGGGCTGGTAAGAGGAACCGGTGTTGGCTTCTCCATTCCCGCCTCGTACCTGGCCGGTGTAGGTTATCCGTTTCAGTTGGGTAACTTCTTTATGAGCACCTATGTGGCTTATAAGCTGAATGCGTTTCAGCATGTGAGCAACGATGCGCAGTGGACCGTTACATGGAATGCTACCCTGGTCGATGGTAAGCTTTCTCTGGGTGGATTTATGGATGTATGGACAGAGGATAAGGCGTTTACGGAAGGCGGTGATGCCAGTGGAAAAAAAGTTGTACTCCTGAGCGAACCCCAAATCTGGTATAATCTTTCTCCTCACTTTTCCCTTGGCAGCGAGATTGAACTAAGCTACAATTTTGTGAACAAATTCACGGAAAGTAAATTTTATGCCATCCCGACCATAGCCACCAAATGGAATTTTTAATGCTTAATATCGATTGATTATGCTGGAAAAAATTTTCAAGTTAAAACAGAATAAGACAACGGTACGTACAGAGCTTGTTGCGGGAATCATCACCTTTCTTACAATGTCGTATATTCTGGTGGTAAACCCGAACATCTTAAGCGCTTCGGGAATGGATAAAGCAGCCCTGTTCACGGCTACCGCACTTGCAAGTGTATTGGGAACGCTGTTTATGGCGTTTATCCCCAACCTGCCTATTGCGCAGGCACCCGGTATGGGATTAAACTCCTTCTTCGCTTTTTCTGTGGTTCTGGGCTTGGGGTACTCCTGGCAGATGGCACTCACGGCAGTCTTCATTGAGGGAATCATCTTTGTGCTTCTTACCTTCTTCAATGTGAGGGAGTTGATTGTGAAAAGTATTCCCAACACCATTAAAAATGCAATTCCAGTGGGTATCGGCCTTTTTATTACGTTCCTCGGCTTGCAGAATGCAGGGTTGATTGTGCGGGATGAAAACACCATGCTCACATTGGGAGCCATGTCCAACCCTCATGTGTGGGTCGCTACCCTGGGACTTATTCTTACGGCTGTGTTGTACTTTAAAAAGGTGCACGGCGCATTTTTGATCGGGATTGTCGCAGCTACTCTTTTCGCCATCACTTTGGGGTTGGTGCAATTGCCAGAAGGAAATATCATTTCCCTGCCACCTGATATCTCTCCCATCTTCATGCAATTTGAGTGGCAGCATATCTTCACGCCTGATATGGTGATCGTGGTGTTTACATTTCTGTTTGTGAACCTGTTTGATACGATTGGAACGCTGCTGGGTGTAGCCTCGAAGATTGGACTGACGGACAAAGACGGTAATTTCCCGCAGATCAAAAAGGCGCTCTTTGCCGATGCACTCGGAACCACTTTTGGCGCCGTCTTGGGTACCAGCACCGTGACTTCATACGTGGAAAGCGCCTCGGGCGTGGCCGTAGGTGGGCGTACCGGCTTAACGGCTCTTTCCACGGCGACCATGTTTACGCTTGCACTGTTCCTGGCTCCTCTTTTCCTGATGGTGCCGGCATCTGCCACTGCTCCGGCCTTGATCCTGGTGGGATTGTTCATGATTACATCGGTGGTGAAGATCAATTTCGACAATATGACAGAAGCATTGCCAGCCTTCCTCACCATCGTGATGATGCCGTTTGCATTCAGCATTGCCCAGGGGATTGTGTTCGGTATGCTGTCCTTCGTACTACTGAAAGCGCTGAGCGGTAAATGGAGTCATATCTCGGTGACCATGTGGGTGATCTTTGTGTTGTTCATTGTCAAGTTGGTATTGGATGGAATGAATGTCCTGTAAGTCATGTTTAATCCTCTTCCGGAATATCCGTTAAAGCCCGGCCGTCTTTTCTCCTTGTTTCTCTTCGGCTGGTTTATTTTGAACATTGTTCAAGCTGTCTTTACGGAGATAGGCAACGATGAGTCCTATTACTGGGTTTATTCTCAGTTTTTGGATTGGGGGTATTTTGATCATCCCCCCATGGTGGCGCTGGTCGTGAAAATAGGGACGCTGCTGGCAGGCAATACCACCCTGGGGGTCAGGCTTGTCGTCATTCTGATGCAGGTTCTGTTTCTGATTGTCCTCTATCGGCTCACAGGGGTGGAGCATACAGGGCAAAATATAGGGTTGTTCTTTCTGACCTCCTTTTCGGTGGTGATGATACAGGCCTACGGGTTTATTGCCACACCGGATGCGCCACTGTTGTTTTTTACGGTTTTGTTTTTGTGGAGTTACTGGTATTTCCTTCAATCTGGAAATTCAACGAAGGGTACACTGCTGATGGCATTTTGTATGGCGGGACTCATGTATAGCAAGTATCACGGTGGGCTGGTGATCATGCTTGTCTTCCTGTCCAATCCGAAGCTTTTCCGGAAACCTGCCTTTTATTTATCGGTATTGATTGCCATCGGTTTATATCTTCCGCATATACTGTGGCAGGTAAACAACGACTTCCCATCGCTGAAGTACCACCTCGTGGAACGCTCTAAAGGGTTTCGCTGGAGCTACTTCCCCGATTTTCTGGTCAATCAGTTGCCGGTATTCAATCCTTTTACGCTGGGGGCCGGTGTATATGTTTTTTTTCGACGGAGAGAAAAGGGTCCGTTTGAGCGTGCACTGAAGTTTCTCTTCGCCGGCTTGCTGATTTTTTTTACTTTCTGGAATTTCAAGGGGAGGGTGGAGCCTCACTGGACCATCGCCGCGGCAGTGCCGATGATCATTCTCATTGTGCGGGAGGCTGCGGAAAATATAAAACTTAGAAGGTATCTCTGCAAAATTGTAGCTCCCTCGTTGTTTTTGTTACTGATTGCTCGTATTTTCCTGATGGTAGACATCCTGCCTCTGCGCACCGAGTGGCATGGTGATAAGCAGCGTGTGGCAGATCTGCAGGCTGTAGCCGGCGATCGACCCGTGGTGTTCACCTCCGGCTTCCAGATGCCGTCGAAATATCGTTTTTATACCGGACAGGAGGCGCATGCCATGGGAGCCTTGAACTACAGAAACACCCAGTATGACATCTGGCGTTTCGATGAAAATTATTGGGGTCAACCCGTGGTGCTCGACTTCAGGAATGACACCACGGCGGGGAAGCCCACACGTAGCGGCCGTTCGCTCTTTCGCCTGGAAGAGGTGGCAGCGTACCAGCCCTATAAACGACTGAGAGTGATTCCGGTTCTTCCGGATAGCATGTTCGCTGCCGGCAGGGAGCAGGTAGTCACTGTAACGGTGGTAAATCCTTATCAGGAAACCTATCTGATTGATCATCCTTCCATGCCGTTGGAGATCTCGCTGCTATTTCAGGTGAAAAAGGAAGGGCGGTTTGAGTTGGAGAAAGTTACCACCGCTTCAACCTTCGAGTGTCATGAGATAGCTCCGGGTGAAAAAGTGAGCGGACACATCCGGTTCCTGTTGCCTGATATTCCTCCCGGTGAATATCCGGTATATTTTGCTGCCGGTACACCGGGCGTATATCCCGCCACGTTGGAAAAACCGGTTAAAATGATTTTTAAGAATGATTGAATTTATAGGTAAGTTTTTTAAATTCGGGGTGGTCGGACTGTCGGGCACTGTGATCGATTTTTTCTTTACCTGGCTGTGTAAAGAAAAGCTCAAATGGAACAAGTTTATATCCAACTCCGTCGGTTTTACACTGGCGGCGGTATCCAATTATGTATTCAACAGAATATGGACCTTTGAAAGTAACAATCCGCAGGTGGGACGTGAGTTTCTTTCCTTCTTTCTTGTCTCCCTGATTGGCCTTCTGATGAACAATATTTTTCTTTATCTTTTCCACGAGAAAGCCAAACTGAACTTTTATCTGTCAAAGGCTTTTGCCATTGCACTGGTTACCATCTGGAACTTCCTGGCCAATTATTTATTCACTTTTCAGCAGGTATGAGGGGATTCGTTTGTTTTTTACCGATGAATTGACTACTTTTGCGCTCTCATACAAAACATTATCTGAATAATTATAACAAATATTTATGGCAACAACTGCTGACTTCAGGAACGGCATGTGCATCGACCTGGATGGACAATATTACTTTATCGTTGAATTTCTTCATGTGAAACCCGGTAAAGGAGCCGCCTTTGTGCGTACCAAACTGAAAAATGTAACCACAGGGCGCATTCTCGACAAGACCTTTAACTCCGGCGTGAAAGTGGATGAGGTACGTATTGAACGTCGTCCTTTTCAATATCTGTATCGCGACGATATGGGGTATAACTTCATGAACACCGAGACATTCGAACAGATTCCTATTCCCGGAGAACAGATTGAGGGAGTGCAGTTTCTGAAGGAAGGCGACGTGGTAGATGTCCAGATTCATGCCGAAAGCGGTACGATCCTTACGGCGGAAATGCCTACGCACGTAGTGCTGGAGGTAACGTATACCGAGCCCGGCATAAAAGGGGATACTGCAACCAACACGCTGAAACCGGCCACCGTGGAGACCGGCGCAGAGGTGCGAGTGCCCCTGTTTATCAACACGGGTGAAAAAATCAAGGTAGATACACGCAACGGTTCATACGTGGAACGTGTCAGGGAGTAACGGAGGCATTGCCTCTTCCGGCAATATTTTTTTCGAAGGCGGACATAAGGCTAAATGTCTGCCTTTTTATTGGCTCGGGCTGAATGTTTTAGAGTTCCGGTTTTTCTTTGTATGTTTGTTTCGTTTTACACCTGAAATGGAACATCATGAGCAAGTTAAGCATTAAGCAATGGGCAGAGGAAGACCGACCCCGTGAAAAATTACTAATGAAAGGTGTATCGGCATTATCCGACTCCGAATTGCTGGCCATCCTGATTGGTTCGGGCAATGAGGAAGAAAGTGCTGTGGAACTGGGTAAGCGTATCCTGTTAAAAGCCGGAAATAATCTGAACAAACTTGGAAGGATGAGTGTTTCTGATCTGGCAGGGCAATTTAAAGGTATTGGCCCGGCAAAGGCGGTTACGCTGGTTGCGGCACTGGATCTGGGGAGGAGGCGAAAATGGGCGGAGGTCGCCGAGAAAGAGAAGATCACTTCATCTCGCGACGCTTACGACCGTTTCTTTCCCATTCTTGTGGATTTGAACCACGAAGAGACCTGGGCCTTGTTGACAGACCGTTCAAACAAGGTGTTAACAACCATGCAGGTGAGCCGTGGGGGTATTTCCGGGACGGTGGTCGACATCCGCCTGATCCTGAGGGAAGCACTCAATCATTACGCATCGGGCATCATCCTGGGGCACAATCACCCCTCTGGTAATTGTCGACCGAGCCCGCAAGATACACGGATCACAATGAAGCTGAAAGAAGCTGCCCAATGGATGGATATTACCCTGCTCGACCACATCATAGTGTGTGGCGACCGTTATTTCAGTTATGCCGACGAAGGAATCATCTGACGCGGATAAACATTATGCCGGGAAATCGGTTTAATAAAAAAACAGACTATGAACGAAGAATTACAAGCATTACAAGATAAAATAGTAGTCATGCTTCGCACGGTGTATGACCCTGAGATACCGGTGAATATATATGACCTGGGTATGATTTACGATGTGGACATTGATGATCAGAACAACGTGACCATCGAGATGACCTTCACTTCGCCCAGTTGCCCCGCAGCCGACTTTATCCTGATGGATGTGCAGTTGAAAGTAGAGTCAATTCCCGAGGTGAACAGCGTGGACCTCAACCTGACTTTCGACCCTCCCTGGGATCGTTCCATGATGAGTGAAGAAGCTTTGTTGGAATTGGGGATGATGTGAGCTGCAGAAGTGTACGCTGAATAAGGAAAGTTGTGAACAAGAAGATCTATTTTTTTGCGGATGCCCACCTGGGATCTAAATTGCACGCCGAGCCAATTCAAACAGAACGAAAAATGTGCAGATGGCTGGATATGGCAAAGAAGGACGCCGGTTCCATTTATCTGTTGGGAGATATTTTCGATTATTGGTTCGAATACAAATATGTGATTCCAAAAGGATTCACGCGCGTACTGGGTAAGTTGGCCGAGGTGACAGACGCCGGCGTGGAGGTGCATTTTTTTATTGGGAATCACGATATTTGGCTCTCGGATTACCTTGCAAAGGAGTGTGGGATGATTCTTCATTTTGAGCCGCTGATTACCGAAATATACGGAAAGAAATTCTTTCTGGCACATGGCGACGGGCTCGGTGATGATTCCCGGTCGTTTCGCCTGTTACGGAAAATGTTTCACAGCAAGTTCCTGAAAAAATGCTTCTCGGCTATCCATCCCCGGTGGACCGTTCCCCTGGCGCATGCCTGGTCCAACAGCAGCCGTGAAAACGGCGGGGTGCAACCTTATCTGGGTGAAGATAATGAATGCCTGATTCGTTTTGCGAAGGAAAAGCTAAAGGCAGTACCCGATATCCATTACTTCGTTTTTGGGCATCGCCATATCTTACTGGATCTTTCCATTGCGGCACAGAGCAGTGTGATTATACTTGGCGACTGGTTAACATTTTTCTCTTATGCTGTATTTGACGGCGAAGCCTTGAGGCTGGAGCATTTTGAATCGTGAGGACCGCTTGTGGATCACGATAACTTCCTGAAAAATTCCCAGATGACAATGCCAGCAGTAACCGACACGTTGAGAGAGTGTTTGGTCCCATACTGGGGGATCTCGATGCATCCGTCCGAAGTATCGACAACGGCTTGTTGGACACCGTGTACTTCGTGACCCAGAATCACGGCATATTTATTGTTTTTCTCCAGAGTGACTGATCCCAGCGATGTGCTATTTTCGGCCTGCTCAACTGCAAAGACGGTATAACCGGATGTTTTCAGTAACTGTATAGCTTTCAGTGTGTCTTCAAAGTAGCGCCATGTGACTGCATCTTCTGCTCCGAGGGCTGTTTTATGGATTTCCACATTGGGAGGGGTAGCCGTGATGCCGCACAACAGGATCTCCTCTACCCGGAATGCATCGGCAGTCCGAAAAACAGAACCGATATTGTGCTGGCTGCGCACATTATCAAGTATCACTACCAGTGGAATCTTCCTTGCCTCGCGAAACTCATCCACACTGATGCGTTTTAGTTCCTCCAGTTTTAGTTTTCGCCTGCTTATCTTTTTCATTTTTTTTATCTTGAATATCTCTTTCAACTTCTCTCAATTTCTCCGAATCACCCCTGGCCTATTTCCAAACCGCACGTATTCCGAACCAAAGATGATGCAGGAAGGTGGATGCTTGTCCGTAATACTTAGCCATGATGCGGTAGCGTTCTTTCAATGACTCCATACGGTTGCTGGTGGTCAATCCTTCGTTCAGGTAGTTGATCAGTGTGAGACGAGTATTGTGTAAGTTTTTTGATTTCTTCATCATGCGGATGCACCAGTCGAAATCGGAAGAGTAGCGATAGGAGAGGTCATAGTTTTCAAACAGCTCTCTTTTTACGATAAACGCCTGATGGCATACCACCATCCCCAGCTTAAAGCTTTTCCAGGTAAGTCTCTCCGGTGCCTTAAGCCTGCGCATATGCAGAAAATCGCCCTTTTCATCCACGATCGCCGTCTCTCCGTAAATAATATCGGGCGCATTGACGGCATTGAACGTATGCATCATTCTCTCCACGCTGTTGGATGCGAAGAAGGTGTCGCCCGCATTCAGGAAACAAAGGTAATCGCCTTTGGCCATTGCCGCACCTTTGTTCATTGCATCGTAAAGCCCTTTGTCCGGTTCGCTCACCCAGGTAAGAGCCCCGTTTTCATGTTGTTGGATAAGTGCGACTGTGTTATCCCATGATTTTCCGTCTACAATCACATGCTCTATGTAGGGATAGGATTGCTCCCGCACACTTTTCAGTGTCCGCTCCAATGTGTGTCCGGCATTGTATGTGACCGTGATGATGGATAGTTTTTTCATTTTGTCTCGTAAATCTTCCTGTATTGCATGGCAACTGTTTCCTGTGAATATTCCAGCACTGCCTTTTCGCGTGCATTGGACGACAAGGTCTCGGAATCGGCGCTGTACAGTGTCCATAATATTCCTTTTGCCAGGTCTTCGGCGTTTTTGTATTTTACCAGGTATCCGTTTTTTCCGTGAGAGATCATCTCGGGAATACCTCCTGTGCTGAAGCCCACACATGGTGTGCCGCAAGCCATCGCCTCCATGAGGGTGTTGGGGAGGTTTTCCTGCAACGAGGGTGTCACAAACAGGTCGGCAGCGTTATAGACGTCGGCCATTTTAGCTGGCGGAATGAACCCCAAGCTATGCGCAGGCTGTGAAAGTCTTTTTTCCATCTCTTCACCGTTGTTGCCGGCGATGAGGAACAGGATGTTGTTGGGATGCTTTGCGATGAGCCGGCTTGCTTCCAGCAGATAATCGATTCCCTTTCTTGGGTCGGATGTTTTGACAGCCGCAAACAGTACAATCTTCCTGTCTTCTGGCAGATTTAGGCGTCTACGCGCTTCGGACTTATCTTTCGGACAATAAGCTCTTGTGTCAATCGGGTTGGGAATGGATACTACCGTGTGTCCCCGAGTAAGCGGACTTTTGGTTGCAAGCTCTTTAAGCCAGTTGCTGCAAGCCACAAAGGTGATTTTACCTTTTCCGTAAGCCGCCTGCTTTTTCAGGAAAACACGGTGAGATAAATCACCCGGTGAAGCTGCGATTAAGTAGGGACAAGAGCCGCAAGATCTTTCGTAGTTTCTGCAGGCTCCCGCATGGTGGCAGATTCCGGTGAAAGGCCACATATCGTGCATGGTCCATATTACCTTCTTCCCGGAGGTGAGAATCTGTTCAATTTCACGGATGGATAACATGCCCTGGTTGATCCAGTGAAGATGAATAATATCGGCTTCCCTGAATAGGGGCAGCCTTGTGATGGAGTTGCCGGTGTTGGCAATCGAAACATCGAACAGGTTTTCTTTTGAAAGTCTGTTTTGTAAAAAAATAGCCCCTCGCTCCCAATAAAAGTTGTACTTGTTTTTGTGGCCGTTGCCGGCGGAAAATACATCGGGGTCATCCGATCTTTTATCCCGGACGGTCATTTTTGCACTTTCGCCGCAGAAATGCATTGCCTTCATCAGCCTGGAAGCTGCTACAGCCGCCCCGCCGTAGATGTCGGATGTACTTACAATGAGAATCTTCATGATGTTATTTTTGTAAAAGCGGCCAGATAGCGCTCGCTCACACTTTCCAGGTTGATCTTTTCTTCTATCACGCGGAACGAAGCTTCTCCCATCTTCGCTTTTAGTTCTGGATCTCTTAGCAGTGTGGCTATTTTCCCGGAGAGGTCATCTGCGCTGTTCTCCCGGAAGAAAAGTCCGTTTACCTTGTCGGAGATCAAATCCTGCTCAGTGCCGTCGCATACGGAACAAATCACCGGAAGCCCGTAGGTCATTGCGTCGTTGATGGAAAGTCCGCCCATTCCTGCCAGTACGTATAGGGACGATGCGCTCATGTAGGCGCCAATTGTTTTTGGGTCGTGCACCCCTCCTGTAAAGAGAATTTTTTGCTCGATGCCCAGCGTTTGTGCCTGTTGCTGAAGTGTGTTTCTTTCAGGGCCATCGCCCACCACCACCAATTCGGCATCGGAAAATTCCCGCAGGACTTTTGCGAAAGAATCAATGAGCAGGTCGACCCGTTTCCATTTTACCAGCCTTCCAATGTGGATGATACGCCGGCTGTTTGGGGGAAGGATGGGTGGTTCTGACGCCAGAAGCTGCTTCTCGCGCAACAATGCTTCGCTGTCGCCCGTATTGAAGGTGACAAAAACTTTGTTGCTGTCGATGCCGTAGGTAGGCATGATTATTTTTCCTTTTGATGCATACGCCAGTGCGCCATCTGCCCTTGAGTAACAGTATCTTCTGACAAGCATGACCATCCACTGTCTCACGAAAAAAGCAACTCCTTTGCTTAAGAGCTTCATATCCTCGTCATACATCGGATGCTGCCGGAAGAATGCAATGTTTTTCCCAAAGGGAGGTACCTGAAAGGGAATCTCACGGATCACAAATCGCACCCCGTTCCTGCGAATCGATTGACGTAGCTTCCGGTCTCCAAAGTATTGGAGAAAGTAGGGCCACCCGGCGACAAGGATATCCGGTATCTCCTGCTCAATGATTGACGACAGCCGGGGAAATTGATTCTTTCCTGCCGGTGACTTTTTCTCGTTGATCTCAATAACTCTGTATGATGCCTTTTCCCCATCTGTCACCTTCACCCCCTTGCCCAGCTGGTTGCTTTTCTTGTCGGGAATCACCGTGATGATCTCCGCTCCTTTGTCAACCAGTCTGTTTAGCAATGCGTTCATGTAGGGTGGGATGCCGCTGAAAACAAACAGTACTTTCATCAGATTAAATCATTTCGTAAGCCTATTTCATATATCTACAGAGGAGATTCAGAATTCTGTTTTAGCTGACAATATGTTCCTCTCCAGTACGTGCAGTGCCACGTTTTGTCCTACTTCAACTCCTTTCAGCGAAAGCTGGTCTCTCGTCGTGTTGTAGGCCAGTTCAGGGCTGTTGTTGTCGCCACTCAAATGACAGAGCCAGATATTGCGAAGATCGGAGGTGTAATTGTTTGCCAGGAACTCTGCCGTCTGGCGGTTGCTCAGATGTCCTGTTCCGGAGGTGATCCTGCGTTTCAGGTAGTAAGGATAACGGCCGTTTTGCAGCATCTCCTCGTCGTAATTGCTCTCGATAACCAGATGGTTCGCCTTGCCGATGTAATAGGCCATTTCGTCGGTGATCGCGCCTATGTCGGTAGCCAGCGTCATTTTTTGGCCGTCGAATTCAAGGAAATAACCGGCGTTGTCGTTGCTGTCGTGTGGCACATCGAATGCCGTTATCCGAAAGTCCTCTATTTGAAAAGGTTTCCCTTTCTCAATATATTTTGTCGAGCCATTGAGCTTATTGTGTATCATGGGGCAGTTTGCTATCCCCCTGTGTACTTCTCGTGTGGCGTATATGGGGATGTGTAATTTCTCTCCCAGATATCCGGCAGATTTGATGTGATCGAAATGATCGTGTGTAATCAGGATTGCCATGATGGACGATAGTTCGACTCCATACATGGAGAGTCGTTTCCTGATCACACGCGGACCGAGGCCGGCGTCGATAAGTATGCCGTAATGTGCGTTGCCAAGATAGTAACAGTTGCCGCAGCTACCGCTGCTGAGGCTGAAAAAAGAGATCCGGTCCGCCTGGAATAGTTTGTATTGCATAGTGGATGCAAAGATAATAAGTTTTTGAGAATTACGCCGGGAAGGGACGGGCTTCGCTTTTTTCAACTTAGTCCTGAGCGGAAGAAGTCAACGAAGTAGTCAAAATGTTTTTTCGGACAATTTTACCAGTGTTCTGTTGTAGCTTTCAATCATCTCATTTACTACCTCTCCGGCAGGGACTACTTGTTTGATGTGCGAGGCAATCTGCCCGATTTCCAACTCGCCCTGGATGAGGTCACCTTCAAAGATGCCTTTTTTGGAACGGCCTCGACCCAGCAGTGCCCGCAGCTCGTCTGCCGTGGCTCCCTTGTCTTCCAGTTCTTCTACCTGCCGGTAAAACTCATTCCTGATCATCCGTGTTGGACTCACTTTTTTCAGCGTAAGCGACGTGTCTCCCTCGTTGAGCGAGAGGCATTTCTGCTTGAAAGCCTCGTTGGCAGAACTCTCGTCGGTGAGCGCAAATCGCGTGCCTACCTGTACCCCTTCGGCTCCTAATGCGAACATGGCAGCCATTGCCTCGCCGGTGGCAATACCGCCCGCAGCAATGAGTGGCAGCGCCACTGCTTGCCGCACCTGCGGAATCAGCGTGAGGGTAGTGGTCTCTTCGCGTCCGTTGTGGCCGCCTGCCTCAAACCCTTCGGCGACGATCGCATCTACGCCTGCTTCTTCGGCCTTCAGGGCAAATTTGGAACTGGATACCACATGCGTCACCAGAATACCTGCCTCTTTTAGTTTCGATGTCCACGTTTTGGGGTTACCTGCCGAGGTGAAGACGATTGGTACTTTTTCCTCCATCACAATCTGCATAATCTCCTCAATTTGCGGATACATGAGGGGGATATTTACGCCAAATGGTTTGCTGGTGGCGGCTTTGCATTTCTGAATATGCTCTTGCAATGTTTCGGGGTGCATTGATCCGGCTCCTATCAGTCCCAAGCCCCCCGCATTGCTCACCGCTGAGGCTAGTCGCCAGCCGCTGCACCATACCATTCCTGCCTGGATAATCGGGTAGCGGATCCCGAAAAGTGTAGTAATCCTGTTTTTGTTCATTGTCCCAATTTTTTATGCAAAGATAACATTATCTCCATTTTTCTTCATCCGATCTTTGATTTAGATTTTTTTTAGTAGCTTTGCACAACGTAGCCTGTTGTCTCTGCATTGGCGTTAAACAGTAATTTCAAAATTGATATATCCCTGACATTATGAATGTCCTTTTACTTGGCTCTGGAGGCCGCGAACATGCTATGGCATGGAAGATACGCAAGAGTAGCTATCTGAATAATCTGTATATTGCTCCCGGTAATGCCGGTACGGCTTTGGTTGGCACAAATATACCCATTGGGGTGACCGATTTTGAAGCGATAAAGCAGTTTTCACTTAGCCACGATATCGATATGGTTGTGGTGGGGCCCGAAGATCCGTTGGTGAATGGTGTCTATGATTTTTTTCACAAGGATGAGGATATTTGTCACATTGCCGTAATCGGCCCCTCTCAAAATGGAGCTCAACTTGAAGGCAGCAAGGATTTTGCCAAGAGCTTCATGATGCGGCATCATATTCCAACAGCACGCTATAAGAGCGTTACACTGGACAGTATCATGGAAGGAAATGAATTCCTCGATGCTCTTCCTTCACCTTATGTGCTGAAGGCCGACGGCCTTGCAGCGGGCAAAGGTGTGCTCATACTCAACGATGTGAATGAAGCTAAGCGCATGCTTTGGGAAATGCTCAACGGAAAGTTTGGAGAAGCAAGCAGCAAGGTGGTGATTGAAGAATTTTTGTCCGGAATTGAGTGTTCGGTTTTTGTGTTGACTGATGGTTTGTCTTACAAGATATTACCCGTAGCGAAAGATTATAAACGAGTGGGGGAGCACGATACCGGATTAAATACCGGCGGGATGGGAGCCGTTTCGCCTGTTCTCTTTGCCAACGAAATTTTCATGGAAAAGGTGCGCAGCCGGATTGTGGAACCCACCGTGAAGGGGTTGCAGGAAGAGAAAATCGACTACAAAGGATTCATATTCCTGGGACTGATCAACGTTGACGGAGATCCGAAAGTAATTGAATACAATGTGCGCATGGGAGATCCCGAAACGGAGGTGGTGCTGCCGCGCATCAAATCCGACTTGTTGGAGTTGTTCGTTGGTGTAGCCACTGAGACACTTGGCCAGCGTGTGCTGGAAATTGACGATCGGTATGCCACCACCGTCATGATGGTTTCCGGCGGCTATCCGGGAGCATACGAAAAAGGAAAACGAATAGAGGGACTTGACAGCGTGATGGACAGCATTGTTTTCCATGCCGGCACTGAGAGTCGAAACAGGGAGGTGCTTACTGCCGGAGGACGTGTACTTGCCGTTACATCTTACGGCAGCACCATGGAGGAGGCGCTGCATACATCGTATAACAATATTGCCAAGATAACCTTCGATAAAGCCTATTTCCGAAAAGATATCGGCTTCGACCTCCGCAACCGGTAAAGGAGGACGGTACGAAATATGCATGCTGTTGTAAGATATTTCAGAACATATGTTATTGAGGGACGCTTTGTCCCGTTGATCACTTCCCTGGCTGTGATTTTTATGCGTATGGCCCTGTTCTTAAAAGAAGGTGTGCCTCCCCTCGTATACAGCGATACCGGATATTTATGGCAGTATGTTGCACATTGGTTCGACGACCCGATGGTGTCCGTGGTTGCTTCCACGCTTTCGGTTTTTCTGATCGCACTTCTTATATCAGCCATGAACAGCCGCTTCACTCTCATCCGGTCCCGTTCCTGTCTTCCTTTTGTTGCACCACTCTTCCTGCTGAGCCTTCATCCTTGGTTTTTGGTGATGACAGCGGATTACGTTGCTGTTGTTTTTGTGCTGATTGCGTTTTTTCCTCTGTTGAAATCGTATCAAACGGCCGACGCAACTCTTTACTCCTTCCGTTCCGCCATACTGATAGGTGTAGCATCCCTTTTTCAGATTTTTGCACTGGCGTTACTTCCTCTGTGGTGGCGTGGTGAACTGTCGATGCGCGGCCCTCACGTCCGATCTTTTTTGTCCTCTTTGTTCGGCTTGTTCCTCGTGTATGTCTCACTCTTCTCCCTTTATTTTCTTGTGGATGATCTTCCCGGATTTGTGCACCCGTTTCTTTCGCTCTCCTCCTTTTCGTTGCCACAACTTCCGAGTTTCTCCTGGGGAGAGTGGGGCGTGGTTATGCTGACCGGCCTTTTTTTTATTTTAAATATGGTGCTCAGCATCAAAACTTATTCGCGAGATAAAGTGCTCACGTTGACTTTTATGCAGTTTGTGGTGTTTCTGATCATCTTCCAGTCGCTGCTACAAATTGTTTATTGGCAGGAGACTCTGTTTTTTCTTACACTCTGTATCGCTCTGATATCTTACCTGAATGCCTATTTTTATACAAGGACCCAGTCAACAGCATACATCTATCTGGCTTTGCTGATCGTAGTGATTGCGTTGCTTTTCTATCTCTCTCATTTTTTTGGGAATTGAATATACTTCGCTAAACAATCTTCTCTTATCGTTTGTTTATTGAGTGAGGTTGTTTGATTATCAGGTAAATACTAAAAGTAAGGCAATGAAGTGAACAATAAGGGATAAGGAGGATGATTATGAAGGAATTTGTTCGTTATGGAATTGTGTTGTTCTTTTCAGTACTGTTTTTTCAGGCTTGCGGTGGTACTCGTTCAGCCGCAGAAAGAGAACAACTCGCAGTCGGCATAAGGCAGGCGGTGGAGATGTCCGACTTTATTTTCGAAGCCACCTATGCCTATCCTACCGGATACAGGTCAATTTATCTTTCTCCGCACTATGATGTAAAGGTATCTCCCGATACGGTAAAAGCATATTTACCCTATTACGGGAGGGCGTATAGTGCGCCGATGGATCCCCGGGAAGGAGGTTTTAATTTTACAAGCACCAGGTTTGCGGTTCAATCTTCACCCGGTAAACGTAAAGGAAACTGGATCACGGAAGTGACCATTCTCGATCTGGACCGGCCGGTTACTTTTCTTTTCGATATTTGGGAAAATGGCACTGCCCGACTGGATGTGAACGACATGAATCGACAGCCCATCTCGTTTCAAGGTGATATTCACATCAAAAAGGAGAAATAGGAGTAAAAAACCCACCGTTTTGGTGGGTTTTTTTACGATCTATAACTTTTCAGCAAGTGCCGATGGTAAATAGAAGGTGTCGTTCTTGTCGATATAAACTATGACAGATCCCAGATTGAAGGGTTTCCCGTTCAGTTGGGCCACGGAAGAGAAGGCTTTTAGTTCCAGCCTGTTTTTTCCTTTTTTCACTCTAAGTACCGGGAAGTCCGGATTCTGCTTATCGATGGAATAGTTCATTCCCGCAAACACATGATCGTGTTTCACGAATATTCTGTCCGATAGTTCTTGCAAAGAGGTGTCCAATCCTGCTACTTTTTGGAGGTAGCTGTTCACTTCCGTGTTCATTACGTGTCCTTTGAGGATATCTCCCTGTGGATGATAGGAGGCGAGAAGGACTTCCTCGCCGGTATGTCCCCCCGTGGTGAAGCCGAAGCAGGTGCGTGAGTTGATTATGTTTACAATGTTGTGGATCATATTGTTACTTGTGCCGACTTTTGTATAGTCACCTTCCTGGTAATTTTTTGAGGAGAGCAGCGTTTGTAGCTCTTCATCGGTGATGTCAATGTCTGTATACTCTTTGAATACAGCCTTGATGTCGCCGGGTTTTGTGTTTACCAGTATCGATTCGATGCCGTTGGCGCTCAGCTTAATTTTTGATACTGTGCCAAATAACTGATCCGCTGAAAGCTTGTCGTATCCGGGGCAGTTTTTTGTGCCGATTGTAAAACCACTGTTGCCGTGGTCGGCCAGAACCAACACGGCTGTATTCCCGTTTGTACGGGCAAAATCCATCGCTTTTCCCACGGCTTCGTCAAAGGCCAGGAACTCGTGAATGATGGCAGCTGCATCGTTGGCATGGGCGGCCCAGTCTACCTGACTCCCTTCCACCATGAGAAAGAAACCTTCTTCCTCTTTCGATAGAAGTTGAATTGCCTTTCCGGTCATTTCTGCAAGGGAGGGCACCTTATCAGGGTTTCTGTCGATGTCATAGGGCAATGCTTTGTCCCCAAAAAGTGCCCATACTTTTCCCTCTTCATTGTAGTTCAGGAGTGCATCCCGGTCGTTACAAATTAGGGTTGTTCCGTTTCTTTTGAAATGCTGTCTGATATCATCGGTAAGGATGCCGTTCCCGCCGCCGAACATGACATCCATGTCTTGGTATGCCATCTGTGGGGCAAGAGCATCGTAGTTACTCCTTTTGTAATGATGCGCCGAGAAGTCGGCCGGTGTGGCATGCGGAAATTCGCAGGTCACAACCAGCCCCACGGCCTTTCGTTTTTCTATCTTCAAAGCTTCCAGAATAGTCGCCGCAGGCTGCCAGGTGCGTGTCCCATCGACCGGGAAGAGGTCGTTGTCCGACACCTCCGGATGAATGGCCACGTTGCCCGATTGTTGCAAGACGCCGGTAGCATAGGTTGAGCCCGTTGGGGCAGAGTCGCCGATGGGTGCGTTGGAGGAGAAGGTGGTGACAGTTCCGGTGAGATATGGGTCAATGTGCAGATTTTTTCCCATGCCGTTGTAATATTTGAACCAGCGGGCTGCAGAATAAACGCCTATGGAAGTCCCGTCGGGAATCATTACGATGATATTTTTCACCGGCTTCACTTCCTGAGCAAAAAGTGAGACTGAAAAGATGAATAGAGATAGGAGTATGTTTATTTTTCTCATTGCATTGATGTTTTGAATGTGTGATGTAAACATGCAAAGTTACTAAATAGTTGTTACGATTTTGTCAAGAATCTGAAAACAGCAGTTTTATCACTTTCTGCAGGTTATAAAACTGCTTGATTTTCGCTATATTTGTGTTTCATAAAAATAAAAAGAGAGCATGAGTGATAGAAAACCCCTGATATTGATTACCAATGACGACGGATATCAGGCAAAAGGAATTGCGTCGCTGACCGAAGCGATGAAGGGATTGGGAGAGGTTATCGTGTTTGCACCCGATTCACACCGTTCCGGAATGTCGAGTGCCATAACAACTTCACATCCGTTACGGGCAAGGATGATTCACCACGAGAAAGACTTGAAGGCATATATTTGCAACGGAACCCCTGTTGATTGCGTGAAACTGGCGTTGAATGAATTTGTAGATCGCAAGCCCGATCTGCTGGTTTCCGGAATCAATCACGGCTCCAATGCCGGAATCAGCGTTCTCTATTCCGGCACGATGGGTGCTGCCATCGAAGGTTGCGTATTTGATGTACCTTCTGTCGGCTTTTCGCTTTGCGATTTTACCCCCGATGCTGATTTCTCGGCTACGGCAACAGTTGCCCGCAACCTGGCAAAGAAGGTTCTTGAGGCTGGACTGCCCAAAGGCGTTTGTCTGAACGTGAACGTACCTATGGGGAAGGTGAAAGGTATTCGCATGACCACACAGACGCAGGGGAAGTGGGTGAACGAATACTATCGGTCGAAGGACGGATCGGGGAAGGATGTTTTCTGGATGACCGGTAACTTTGAGAACTGGGAGGAGGAAAACGACAGCAGCGATGAGTGGGCATTGGCCAACGGGTATGCAGCCGTTGTGCCGGTGAAGATAGATATGACGGCCTATGATTTTTTGCCCGAACTGACAAAATGGAACGTATAACGTTAATAGGTTCGCAAGCCTGATGTTCCTTGTTCCAGATTAAGGGGGACATGATCAAAGAACCGAAAGATTTTTGCTTACAGCTGATAGTTAAATATATGAAGTATTATCTTGTGGCGGGTGAAGCGTCGGGCGATTTGCACGCATCCAACCTGATGCAATCTCTCAAAGAACTGGATAAAGATGCTGATTTCCGCTTTTTGGGAGGCGATCTGATGCAATCGAAAGGCGGTATGCTGGTAAAGCATTACCGTGAAATGGCTTACATGGGAATTTTACCGGTGGTATTGCATGCACGGACTATTCTTCGTAATCTGGAACTCTGCAAAAGAGATATTGCCACTTATCAGCCCGATGTGGTCATATTGGTAGATTATCCCGGATTCAACCTGAAGGTGGCAAAGTATGTGAAGACCCGCCTGCATATTCCGGTTAACTATTATATCTCACCTAAGGTTTGGGCCTGGAAAGAGTACCGGGTGAAATCGCTTAAGAAGTATGTGGACGAGATGCTTTGCATCCTTCCTTTTGAAGTTGATTTTTTCAAAAAGCATCGGTACAAGGTTCACTATGTGGGTAACCCCACGGTTGATGCTGTTATGCACCGGGATTACCAGAGAGAGTCTTTCGATGCATTTGTAAATGCCCATCATCTCGAAAACAAACCCATCATCGCACTGCTGGCCGGAAGTCGAAAACAGGAAATCGCCAATAATTTGCCCGCTATGCTGGAAGCAGCGAAAGGGTTCGCCGAGGGCTACCAGATAGTGGTGGCCGGTGCGCCGGGAATTGACCCCGAGTTTTACAAAGAATTTGAGCGTCTATTTCCACCCGTAAAGGTTTTGTTTAATCGTACATACAGGATTTTGGCGCAATCGGACGCAGCCCTGGTGACATCGGGCACAGCTACGCTCGAAACGGCTTTGCTGAATGTGCCGCAAGTGGTTTGTTACAGGATGTCAATGCCAAAATTGTCCTCATGGGGATTTCAGCACATTTTGCATACGCCGTTTATCTCACTGGTAAACCTGATCTGTGGCAGAGAGGTTGTGAAAGAGCTTTTTGCAAAAAAATTCACAGTCGATCATATCAGGACGGAGTTGACACAATTGCTCCATGTGCAAGGTTACCGGCAAAATATGCTGGATAATTACAAGGAGATGCTACAGAAACTTGGCGATCCTGGGGCATCTGACAGGGCTGCCGGAATTATTTACCGCCAGTTACAGCCTGATTAATTTTTTGTCGGACCATAGTTGCACCTTATCTTGTAAAAAGAGTTTGTAAATATTTTCTCCGGATAAACTTTTATTCTCTCATTTTTGTTTCCTTTGTGTGGATAATAAACAATAAAATAATGAAGGTAGGTATTCTCAGTTCGGGTGGAGACGCACCCGGTATTAACGCAACCATACGGGGCGTAGGCAAAACAGCCATTAACAACTATGGTATGCAGGTGATTGGCATCCTGAATGGTTTTTCCGGATTGTTGTATAAAGATATTGTGGAACTTACCGACCCTTCTTTATCCGGCATATTGAATCTGGGGGGTACCATTCTGGGAACAGCGCGCGAAAAGGTGTTTCGGAAAATGATTACCTCTCCCGACGAGAAAGACCGTGAACAAATAAAGAATGCCTATCACGAACTGGGACTCGATTGTCTGGTATGCATTGGGGGAAACGGCACGCAACGTACAACCTGTATGCTTTCTGAGTTGGGACTGAATGTGATTGGCATCCCCAAAACCATCGATAATGATGTGTACGGTACAGACATCACCTTTGGTTTTGATACTGCAGTAAATATCGCTACTGAAGCCATCGACAGGCTCCACTCTACGGCCAGCTCGCACCGTCGCGTTATGGTAATTGAGCTGATGGGACATCATGCAGGCTGGATCACACTCTATGCCGGAATGTCGGGAGGAGCCGACATCATCCTTCTGCCGGAGCTTGGTTACAATATGAATGTTGTTATCGACAAAATCAATAAACGAATGGAGTTGGGAAAAGCTTATTCCATTGTAGCTGTTGCAGAAGGCGTGGAGGTGCCAACCAGAGAACGACCGGCCACTTATTTTGCCCGTGAAATAGAGGGACAAACAGGTTTTGAGACGCGTGAGACCGTCCTTGGCTATATTCAACGTGGGGGATCTCCCTCGCCTTATGACCGAATTCTGGGAACGTTGCTGGGCGGACATGCTGCAGAACTGATTCACGAAGGAAAATTCGGCAGAATGGTTGCCCGGTTGGGTAATGCCATCTCCGATGTGCCTTTGTCTGACGTAGCCGGGAAGCTACGTCTGGTAACTCCTGATAGTCCGCTTGTGGTACAGGGGAAACGGATGGGAATATCGTTTGGTGTATGGTGAGAAAACGAAAAGAGGCACTGCCTGGTGCCTCTGTATCTGAATAATTAAAGTTCTTCTGTGGTCTGGTCTCCCAAATTGGGAAGGGGAGCTTCCTGTATGTGATTGCCCGGTGCTGATATGTTTGGGGCGGATGTCTGTGCAAGTACCTCCTGCAGTTCGTTGCTCTCACGGAGCTTCCTGATAGCCACCTTTGCGGCCATTTGATGAGATTCTTTTTTTGAGTAACCTTTCCCTGACCCGATCTCCACTCCGGCCACTTTAACGCAAGAACTGAAAACAGGATTGTTTTGTGCATCGTAGGAGGCATCCGTTACCTCGAAGAGAACGTCCACTTTGTTTTTTTGTCCCCATTCAATGAGACGCGATTTGAAGTCGACCTCACTCTTCAGTACAGTTTCTATGTTTAAATGTTGCTTGATGAGCGTTTCGTATACGAACTTTTTGGCAACCCGATATCCTTGGTCAAGATAGATGGCACCAATAAGTGCTTCCAAAGCATCTCCGTAGATATTGGTGTTGTGTGCGAGGTTACGTGTAGAGGAGATGATGAGCTTGTCGAGTCCCAGCTCAACGGCCAGTTTATTGAGTGTCTCCCGTTGCACAATACGCGAACGGGTACTGGTTAGAAACCCCTCTTTTTTATGTTCAAATTTTTTATAAAGGATGTCGGCAACGATGGCATCGAGAATGGCATCGCCCAGAAACTCAAGGCGTTCGTTGTTTACCCATCTACCTTTCTTTGAACGAATGGAAGAAGAGCGATGCGTCATGGCTTCTCTGTAGAGGTCTATCCTGTCAGGGTAGAATCTCAATACGTTATAAAACGAAAGATAAGGCTCTTTGCCTTTATGCGGAAGAGCCTTGATCCTTTTTACGAATCTTCTTAACACACTACTTGATGTATTGCTTGAGAATTACACTTGCGTTGTGTCCCCCAAAGCCAAAAGTGTTCGATAACGCAGCTCTTATCTTCCTTTTTTGAGCTTTGTTGAATGTAAAATTCAGGTTGTAGTCAATCTCGGGATCCTCATCCCCTTCTTCGTGGTTAATGGTGGGGGGGACAATCTGATCTCTGATTGCCAGGATACTAAACAAGGCCTCCAGTGCACCTGCACCTCCCAGAAGGTGTCCGGTCATTGATTTGGTGGAGCTGATGTTCAGTTTGTAACTGTGGTCGCCAAACACATCGAGGATAGCTTTTACTTCCGAGATATCTCCCACAGGTGTTGAGGTGCCGTGGACGTTGATGTAGTCAATATCTTCCGGCTTCATTTCGGCATCTTCCAGTGCATTACGCATTACCAGTCTGGCGCCCAGTCCCTCAGGATGTGAAGCTGTGATATGATAAGCGTCTGCCGACATGCCCCCACCCACAACTTCTGCGTAAATGGTAGCGCCGCGTGCAATGGCATGTTCCAACTCTTCCAGGATGATAGCGGTACCCCCCTCGCCAATCACAAAACCGTCGCGACTGGCGCTAAATGGTCGTGATGCAGTCTGCGGAGCATCGTTGCGTGTGGATAAGGCGTGCATGGCGTTGAAGCCTCCTACCGCTGATGGGCTGATGGTTGCTTCGGCACCTCCGGTGACAATTGCATTTGCTTTTCCGAGGCGAATAAGATTGAACGCATCTACGATTGCGTTTGTAGATGAAGCACAGGCCGACACGGTGGCGTAGTTGGGACCCCTCAGTCCATAAATCATAGAGATATGCCCAGCTGCGATATCCGCTATCATTTTCGGAATGAAAAAGGGGTTGAACCGTGGTCCTTTCTCCTTATTGATATAATAGTCACCTACCTCGTCTTCAAATGTTCTTATTCCTCCGATCCCTGCAGAAAATATTACCCCTATGCGATCTGTGTTTTCATTCTCCAGATCAAGCCCCGAGTCCTCCATTGCTTCTTTGGCTGCATGGATGGCCAACTGGGCATAACGGTCATACTTCCTTGCCTCCTTGCGCTCGAATAGATCGCTAGGGTCGAAATCTTTTACTTCACAGGCAAACTGTGTCTTGAAAAGCGATGCATCAAAATGAGTAATAGGCCCGGCGCCACTCTTACCCGCTAAGGCATTTTCCCACGTGGTTTGCACGTCGTTCCCCAACGGGGTAATTGTCCCCAGGCCTGTTACTACTACTCTTTTTAACTCCATGAATAAAATGGATTATTTCGCGTGTTGTTCTACATAAGAAACAGCGTCACCCACAGTGGAGATCTTTTCTGCCTGATCATCCGGAATTGAGATGTTGAACTCTTTTTCGAATTCCATGATCAGTTCCACGGTGTCAAGTGAGTCTGCTCCCAGATCATTGGTAAAGCTGGCTGTTTCAGTAACTTCTGATTCTTCAACGCCTAATTTGTCGACAATGATCGATTTTACTCTTTGTGCTACTTCAGACATAACTTTCGATATTAATTAATAAATGAAAAATTTTATTCTTAAATTTGCGATTGCAAAGTAACGCATTTTTTCTCTAATTGTGCAAACTTTTGACGACTAAAATCAAAAATAATGCACAAATCACGTTTTTTTGTGCATAAAAAGATATAGTAAATGACAGATATTGCCATCTTCGCATCGGGTAGCGGCAGCAATGCCGAGAACATTGCCAACTATTTTTGTGGTCACGCCGACATCCGTATTTCACTCATAATCTCCAATAATGCAGATGCATACGTTCATGAACGGGCAAGGAGGCACGATATTCCTTCCTGTACCTTTACAAAGGAGGAGTTCGGTGAAGGGTCAAAAATACTGGACATCCTACGGGAATATAAGATTGATTTCATCGTACTGGCTGGTTTCCTGTTAAAAATTTCGCAACCCATTCTCGACGCTTTCCCCGGCCGTATAATCAATGTTCATCCTGCGTTGCTCCCTAAATACGGCGGAAAAGGAATGTACGGCGATAGGGTACATCAGGCAGTGATTGATGCATGCGAAACCGAATCGGGAATCACCATTCACTATGTAAATGAGCATTATGACGAGGGAGACATCATCTTTCAGGCCACCTGTGAAGTACTGCCCCTCGACACCTTAGACGCCCTTGCTTCCAGGGTACACGCTTTGGAGTATGCTCATTTCCCCCGGGTAATAGAGGCTGTCGTAAAAGGGCTATATATGTAGAACCCGGTCATTCCCTTATAGAATAACGGTAAAAAAATATGGCGGGAAAACGGAAGGTTGCAAAATAAATTGTATCTTTGCAGTCCATTTTGCGGCTGTGGCGTAATTGGTAGCCGCGCTAGACTTAGGATCTAGTGACGAGAGTCGTGGGGGTTCGAGTCCCTTCAGCCGCACAACAAGCTCCTTCACGAGAAATCGTGGGGGAGCTTGTTTTATACATAGATGGATCAATTCCTCTGCGTAACATTCTGTACGATAGTCGTTAGTTGCTTTATCCTTCTCTGCCTGTAACTTTTTTTGAGAAAAAAATTACAATGGGGTGAGGGATTTTAATCATTCTGCATCTAATAATCGGAAGCGAATAAAAAGAAGAATCGTTTCAAGAAAATTTTACAGATTGTCTATCTAATTACAGAAATTATGAAAAAAATCGTACTGCTACTCGTGATGGTAGCGATGTTTGGTGCCGTAGACGCACAGGAACTTTCCCTTGGATTGAAAGGTGGAGTAAACATGTCTAATCTTTACGGAAAAGAGGTGAAGGATGCCAAGATGAAACTGGGTTATCATGTAGGTATAGCTGCAGATTATGAATTTGCGCCCAATGTGGCTCTCCAGTCAGGGCTTTATTTTATGACGAAGGGTGCAAAGCTGTCCTCAGCAAAAATAGACCAGAGCGTAGGGGATATTAAGATTTCCGGCTCTTTGGATAACAGGGTTAACACTATGTATCTGCAAGTTCCCCTGCACTTTGCTTATAAGGTGGATGTGGCCTCCGGAACACGCCTTGTGCTACACGCAGGTCCTTATGCGGCTTACGGAATCGGAGGCAAGATCACCGGCAAGCCTGATGTGAAAGTCTTGGGTTATGTGCCGGCAGAAACCAAACCGGCGGTGGATGCCGTTCTCAAACAGATAAACAGCAGCGCTGTCAACGTGAAGGCTTTCGATGAAAAGCTTGGTTACAAGCCATTTGACGCCGGTGTGGGTGTGGGTGTCGGTATTGAGCTTGAATCATTCCTTGTGGATTTTGGATGGGACATGGGCTTACTGAACATCTCCAGAAACAAAGATGCCAACGTGAAAAATCAAACAGCATACCTCTCTGTAGGATATAAATTCTAGACATAAGATCATTCATCGAAAAAGAAAAGAGGGTGTATCACACAATGTGATATCACCCTCTTTCTATTCGGGTACTTGTCTGGGAAAACAAAACCGCCTTATTCTACCATGGGATGGCTTTGTTAGCTTTCATGCATAGGCTATGTCCATGATTTCATAAACAATATCTTTCTTGGGCCGTTTTAGAACCACTTTGTCTCCAATTTTTTTATCAATCAACTCATTTGCCAAAGGCGATACGAACGAGATTTTCCCCTTGGAAACATCAGCCTCATCAACACCTACTATCTGAAAAGTTTTGATTCTCTTCGATTCTTCAATTTTGAGAGTTACCCGTGCACCGAACCTTATTTCATTTTGAGGCTGCTCATCGAGAGGAACGATTATGGCTGTATCTATTCGATTGTTCAGCAAATACAATTTTGCATTAATATGGTTCAACGCTATCCGTTTCTCATTTTCATTGGCTTTGTTTAGATGTTCCTTTTCGTTGATAAGCTTCTCTTTTTCGGCCAATAGTTCATCCATTCCCACCTGGGTCACATAGTTTGTTGCTCCTTCGGGTAAGTAAGCCCTGGGTGGTACCATTGGAATTTCTTCCTGATCTCCTTCTTTGACAAATCCTCTGCTCATAGCTTCGTGGATTAAATTGTTTTTCTTTTGGATAACAAGAGATAAGGGCATCGAAATATACGATTTCCATCTAAAGTTTGTCTTTGCAAACATAGTCTGATTTATCAACTAATTCAAGTTTTCGTGTACATTATTTTTTCATCCTCCCTCAGAACGTTAAGTGGAAACTCACAACCTCTCTTTAATATTTATCAATTTTCTTTCCAGAGAGGTGTCATGCTGAACTCATAACCGATACATTATAGTGCGATAACTCCCTGCATGTAATTTTCTTCGGGCATTTCACGATGAATCCATATTTCGTGTTCCGAAAATTTGGATGATTCAATTAGTGTTCGTATATTTGCGAACATTAATTGAAGTATGGAGACAACAAAGCATACGTTACAGACAGCAGAACAGGAGATGGTGGCCCGCCTGGCGAAAGCGTTGGGACATCCAACCCGGATTGAGATTCTGGTATTTCTAGCCTCTCAGGACAGTTGCTTTTTTGGCGATATCCACGACGAGCTTCCCATGGCCAAATCTACCGTTTCACAACATCTGAAGGAATTGAAAGAGGCCGGTTTGATACAGGGAGAGATTGAAGCGCCAAAAGTACGGTATTGCATCCACAAAGAGAATTGGGAAATTGCCCGAAAACTCTTTTCAGATCTTTTCAACTTGTTCGACGGGAAAGGGATAAATTGTTAAGGCGATCTGTTTTTTTGCTTTTTATGTTCGTTGTTCGGCGAAGATAAAACTCTATGATCAAAACGATGTTGATATAATTATATAGACCAAAACTAATCAGATAAACAATGAAAACGATTGAGATTTTTGATCCGGCCATGTGTTGCCCCACCGGATTGTGCGGCCCGAATATTAATCCTGAATTAATGAGGATGGCCACGGTAACCGATACGTTAAAAAGAAAGGGTGTCAACATTACCCGTCATAATTTAAAGGATGAACCCCGGGCATTTGTTTCGAATAGTGTGGTAAACCAATGTTTACAGGAGCAGGGAGCCGAAGCTTTACCCATCACATTGGTAGACGGAGAAATCGTTCTGTCCAAAGTTTATCCCACCAGCAAACAACTGGGTGAGTGGACGGGAATTTCCCTGGACTTTATCCCGGTTAAGTAATTTGCAGATTTGAATAAACAATGATGAAACCATTTAATTTATCAGAAACAGCAATCGCAAAATACCTCTTTTTTACCGGTAAAGGAGGAGTAGGAAAAACATCGGTTGCCTGTGCAACCGCAATAGGCTTGGCAGATGGTGGAAAGAAAATCCTGCTGATCAGTACGGATCCGGCATCAAACCTTCAGGATGTTTTCGCCCAAAAATTGAACGGACAAGGTACGTCTGTTGCCAATGTGCCGGGGCTTACGGTGGTAAACCTTGATCCGGAACAGGAAGCGGCTGCATACCGGGAAAGTGTCATCTCTCCGTTCAGGGGAAAACTGCCTGTCAGCGTACTCCGGAATATGGAGGAACAACTCTCGGGCTCCTGCACGGTGGAGATTGCCGCGTTCAATGCATTTTCCGATTTTCTGACGGATGCCTCCAAACAATCGGAATATGACCATATCATCTTCGATACAGCCCCTACGGGTCATACGTTGCGTATGTTGCAGTTGCCTTCTGCCTGGAGTACGTTTATCAGCGAGAGTACACACGGTGCATCGTGTCTGGGTCAATTGTCGGGTCTTGAGGAACGGAAAGATATTTATAAAGAGGCGGTCAATACCCTGGCAGACGGCAGTAAAACCCGTCTCGTACTAGTGAGTCGTCCCGAGACATCTGCCTTACATGAAGCTGCCCGTTCGTCGCACGAGCTGCAACTGCTGGGCATAAAGAATCAGATTCTGGTGATCAACGGGGTTTTGCAGCAATTGCAAAATGAGGATAGGGTATTCCATGAAATTCACGAAAAACAGCAATCGGCTTTGCAAGACATTCCGGATGAAATAGCGGACTACCCCACATTCACTGTTCCATTACGTTCTTATAATTTATCGGATATTGCCAATATCCGCAGGTTATTGTACGAGGACAATGTGGAGTTGATCGATGACTACAAACCGATGAGGAGCGAAAAAGGGCTGGAAGATTTAATTGATGATCTCTATGCCAGCGGTAAACGGGTTGTTTTTACGATGGGAAAAGGGGGCGTAGGCAAAACCACGTTGGCTACAAATATTGCACTCGGATTATCTGCACGCGGGGCCAAGGTGCACCTGACGACTACCGACCCGGCAAACCACCTGAATTACGACCTTGCTTTGAAAGCCGGTATCTCTGTGAGCCGCATCGATGAAGCAACGGAGTTGGAAAAATACAAGAATGAGGTACGTGGCAAGGCCGCACCGAACATGAGCGCCGAAGATATGGCATATATAGAAGAGGATCTGCGTTCTCCCTGTACCCAGGAAATAGCGGTATTTAAAGCTTTCGCTGAAATTGTGGACAAGGCAGACACTGAAATTGTGGTGATTGATACCGCACCTACCGGCCACACGCTCCTCCTGCTGGATTCCACACAAAGTTACCATAAGGAAGTGGAAAGGGCACAGGGTATTTCCGATTCGGTAAGCCGGTTATTGCCCCGTTTGAGAAACCCGGAAGAGACGGAGGTGGTGATCGTCACCCTGCCTGAAGCAACACCTGTATTTGAAGCGGAAAGGCTACAAGCCGATTTACAGCGGGCCGGCATACACAACAAATGGTGGGTGGTCAACTCCTGCCTCTCACTGGTATATACTGAGAACCCTTTTCTGCAATCAAAAGCTCGGAGTGAATTTTCGTGGATTGGGAAAGTGAAAGAACTTTCCGGTGAGCATACGGCGCTGATTGAATGGAGAAATTTATAATGAGCGCGATGAAAAAGAACGATAAAATAAAAGAAGTGGTGAAGCAAAAATATGGGGATATTGTTTTGCTAAATCAGAAATCCTCCTGTTGCTCTTCCTCCTGTTGTTCAGTAGATGGTCATAGTATAATGAGTGAAGACTACCGTGCTTTTGACGGATATATTGCCGAGGCGGATATGGGATTAGGATGCGGGATCCCAACGCAGTTTGCGAATATACAAAAAGGAGACATCGTTTTGGACTTAGGCTCAGGAGCCGGGAATGACTGTTTTATCGCCCGTGCGGAAGTAGGAGAATCCGGGAAAGTGATCGGAGTTGACTTTACCCCGGCAATGGTTGCTAAAGCACGAGAAAATACAAAAAAAAGAGGATTCCAAAATGTAGAATTTCGTGAAGGGGATATTGAAAATTTACCGGTTGAAAGCAGTTCAATCGATTTAGTCATCAGTAATTGTGTGCTCAATTTGCTTCCTGCAAAAGATAAGATATTTCACGAAATATACCGTGTTTTAAAACCCGGAGGTCATTTCTGTATATCTGACATCGTACTGAAAGGGGAGCTTCCCCGGGAGCTCTCAAAAGCTGTTGAAATGTATGTGGGGTGTGTGGCCGGAGCAATACCGCAGGAAAATTACCTCGCTGAGATATCCATGGCAAAGTTCAATGAAATCGAAGTCGTTAGCAGGAAGAAAGTGAATATGCCCGATGAGCTACTTTTAAAATATATGCATCGTGATTCTTTGAAAGCGTTTAAATCAGGAGAGTCGGGAATTTTTTCAATTACCGTAAAAGCAAAAAAAAACAAACAGATGAATAAACGAATTTTAATCCTGTGTACAGGAAATAGTTGCCGTAGCCAGATGGCACATGGTTTTCTGCAATCGTTCGATCCGGACCTGGATGTTCATTCGGCCGGCACAAACGCAAGCGGCAAGTTAAATCCCAAAGCGGTAGAAGTCATGAAAGAAGCGGGTATTGATATTTCACATCACACCTCCGACAGTGTGGATAAGTACCTGGACGGGGAATGGGACTATGTGATCACGGTCTGTGGCGGTGCGAACGAGAGTTGCCCGGCCTTTATGGGAAAAGTGAAACACCGCCTGCATATCGGCTTTGACGATCCGTCGGATGCGACGGGTACGCCTGAATTTATCCTCTCGGAATATGTCCGCGTACGCGATGAAATAAAAGAGGAATTTCATGCGTTTTATGTGAATCATATCCGACAATAAAAGCAGAAGAGAAGACAAACATCTTACCCGGTTGATGTTGTTGCGCGAAAAGTCTGACTTTTTGTGCATCCTATCCGATTAAATAAAAATAAAAGAGTTTAACAAAATTGGATTCAGAGTGATGTACAATCGCTCCCTAAATATCAGGTTCATGAGTAAAAGTAACATGCGTTTCCTGGACAGGTACCTTACCCTCTGGATATTCCTGGCGATGGCTGTAGGTGTGGCACTGGGTTATTTCATTCCCTCTTTCGGCGGACGGGTCGATGCCCTGTCGAGGGGCACCGTCAACATCCCGCTGGCCATCGGTTTAATTCTGATGATGTATCCGCCATTGGCAAAGGTGGATTATAAGTTGCTGCCCAACGTGTTCACCAATGGAAAGGTGCTCACCATATCGCTCGTGCTGAACTGGATCATCGGGCCCATCCTGATGTTCCTGTTGGCGATTGTTTTCCTGCGCGATTATCCCGAATATATGATCGGCGTCATCCTGATCGGGTTGGCACGTTGTATCGCCATGGTGCTGGTGTGGAACGATCTGGCGGGAGGGAACAGTGAGTATGGCGCTGGCCTGGTTGCGCTGAACAGCATCTTTCAGGTGTTCTTTTACAGCTTTTACGCCTGGTTATTTATCACGAAGCTGCCTCCGTTATTCGGTTTCGAGGGGGCCATCGTGGACATTTCCATCGGAACCATCGCCCGAACTGTTGCCATTTATCTGGGCATTCCGTTCCTGATGGGCATGTTGAGTCGGCTAATCCTGGTGAAGGTGAAAGGGGTGAGCTGGTACGAAAAGAAATTTATTCCGGCCATATCACCGATTACGCTGATAGCCCTGCTGTTTACCATTGTGCTGATGTTCAGCCTCAAGGGCGAACTGATCGTGGAGATCCCCATGGACGTGGTGCGCATAGCCATCCCGCTGATAATCTATTTTACCCTGATGTTCTTTATCAGCTTCTTTGCCAGCAAAGCGATGCATACCTCCTACGACAAGAACGCTTCCATCTCGTTTACCGCCTCGGGCAACAATTTTGAGCTGGCCATTGCTGTGGCCATCGGCGTTTTCGGGTTGCATAGCGGACAAGCTTTCGCCGGTGTGGTTGGTCCCCTGGTGGAGGTGCCCGTGCTGATCCTGCTGGTGAATGTGTCAAAACGCCTCAAGACAAAATACTATCCCGCACACACAATAGTGAAGTGATTCATTTTGAAGAGGCATGACAAACATTCTGACAGAAATAGTTGTTTAGACGATGTGGAAACTGTATAAACAACATAAAGGTATGATCCGTAAAGAAATAATCATTAACCAGCCCGTTGGGAGAGTGTGGAAGGCGCTTACCCAACCCGAGGAGATGAAAAACTGGTATTTCAATATCTCGAACTTCGAACCCAGAGAAGGAGAAATATTCGATTTCATCGTTTCTTTTTCTGACGATGATGGAGAACATAATTTTCGTCACCTGTTTAAAATCCTGAAAGTGATTCCCGCTGAAGAGCTGCAACATACGTGGGAACATCCCGGACACAGCGGAGGAACCTCTGTGCTTACCTGGGAGCTTTTTCCCCGTGAAGGGTCTACCAAAGTGGTACTTACGCACGAAGGGATTGAGACTTTTCTTGATGAGGGAAGCAAGTATTTTACAAAAGCAAGTTATCTGGCCGGGTGGACCGACATATTACAGGGATTAAAAGAATATCTGGAAAATGAGATATAGCGGCTTGTTACTTCCCTGATTTTTGATATGGATACCGGGATTACCACAACGTACAGAGATATAGTATCCGGGATAATGCCATTCAATCCGTTGACATGGCACATTACACGGCCGGGCCAGCTTCTGCTAAATGCGGATGCGTCAAAGCCTGTCCGTCGGAATCTTTCCGGGATAGACTATTCACAGTTTGCCGATCATGCCAGCGGTCCCCCTCAATGCCACGTATTTCGACCGTGAACACGGTATTTTTTTGGATGAAAGCAGTAATTTATGGCGAAGATTATGGTATTGGCCGGTGAGGCCGATCAAAAAAATGATAACTTTGGGATTCATTAATTCAATATAGCCAGACGATGAAAACAAAAGAGTACACCAACGGAGAGATTACAATTGTATGGAAGCCCGATGCATGCATTCATTCGGGTGTATGCGTCAAAACACTGCCCAATGTATATAAACCCAACGAGCGGCCATGGATACAGATGGAACATGCAACCAGCCAGGAAATGATTGATCAGGTTGCCAAGTGTCCCTCGGGGGCATTGAGTATAAAAAAAGAAGGAAAATGACGAGGATCGAACAGAAAGACAACGGCAAGAAAGGCCGGTTTGTCATGTATGAAGATGATCTTCCCGTCGGGGAAATGACTTATGTGTGGATTGATGATTCCAAGATCATCATTGATCATACCAAAATAGAAGAGACTCACGGAGGAAAAGGATATGGCAAGCAGCTGGTGATGGCGGGTGTAGAATTTGCGCGAAAGCAGGAACTGAAGATAATTCCGCTTTGTCCTTTTGCAAAAAAAGTGTTTGACAGAGATGCCGGCATTCAGGATGTGAGATTTTCATAATGTATACCAATCAATATTCAATATGGGAAAAACAATTATTGCGCTGCTGCAGGAGACAGTAGAGAAATATGGAGAGCGGCCCTTTCTTTATGAGGCACGCAACGGCGCAGAATATAGCTCACTCACTTTCCGTGAGGTGCAGGAGCAGTCAATCCGCTTTGCGGCGGGCCTGATGGCACTCGGTCTTAGGGCAGGGGAGCGGGTGTCGCTCATCTCGGAGGGGAAGAACAACTGGGTGCTGGGTGAACTGGGTGTGCTCCACGCCGGGGCGGTCTGCGTGCCGCTCTCGGTGAAGCTGGAGACGGTGCAGGATATCACCTTCCGCATCAACCACTCCGACTCGGTGATGGTGCTGGCTTCCGGTCAGCAGATCGCGAAGCTGCGCCCCATGAAGGGGCAGTTCACCACGGTGAAGCGCTACATCCTGCTCGACGCGGTGGAAGATCAGGCGGAGGATGAGATCTATTTCGACAAGGTGCTCGAGCTGGGCGACGCCCTGCTCGCGGCCGACAGGAAGCAGGTGGAGGAGCGGATGGCAGCGGTGGAGCCCGACAGCCTGGCCAACATCTCCTACACCTCCGGTACGACGGCCAACCCCAAGGGGATCATGCTGTCGCACGACAACTATGTCTGCAACGCCGAGCAGGCAGTGGACCATCTCAACGGTATCCCCTCATACTTCCGTACACTGCTGATCCTGCCGTGGGACCACTCCTTCGGACATACCGCCGGCATCTACGCCTTCATGAAGTGCGGTGCCGCCATCGCCTCCGTGGCGGCCGGCAAGAGCGCCATGGAGATTCTGCGCAACGTGCCCAAGAGTATAAAGGCGATCAACCCCCACCTGCTGATGAGTGTGCCGGCGCTGGCCGCCAACTTTCGGAAGAACATCGAGACGGGGATCGAGAAGCAGGGGAAGACCGCCTGGCGCCTTTTCCGCCAGGGACTGAAAGTGGCATATACCTACAACGGGGAGGGCTACAACCGGGGGCGTGGAAAACGGGCTTTGTTAAAACCGCTCGTTGCTTTCTACGATAGGATGATCTTTTCGAAGATACGACAGAACTTCGCCAGTAACCTGCAGTACTTCATTGGCGGCGGTGCCCTGCTCGACATCGAGCTGCAACGCTTTTTCTATGCCATCGGCATACCCATGTACCAGGGCTACGGCCTCTCGGAGGCGTCGCCCATCATCTCCGCCAACTGTGCACAAGCCCACAAGCTGGGCTCCTCGGGCAAGACCATGCCGCGCATGGAGATCCGCATTGGCGATGAGGCGATGAACCCGCTGCCGGTGGGTGAGAAGGGCGAGATCCTGATCAAAGGGGGTAACGTGATGAAGGGATACTGGAAGAATCCGGAAGCGACAGCGGAAACCATCGTCGACGGTTGGCTCCGTACCGGCGATATGGGTTACCTCGACAGCGACGGCTACCTCTATGTGCTGGGACGCACCAAGTCGCTGCTGATCAGCAACGATGGCGAGAAGTTCTCTCCCGAGGGGATCGAAGAGTCGATCATGGCCCAGTCGGAGTTCATCGACCAGTGCGTGCTGCACAACAACCAGAGCCCCTACACCACGGCCCTGCTGACGGTCAACCGGGAGGCGCTGAAGCGACGCACCTCCGATCCGGTAGAGGCATCACGGGTTATCGCCGGTGAGATCGCGGCCTATATGAAGGGGGGCAAGCACGACGGCCTCTTCCCCCACCGCTGGATCCCCTCCGCCTTCGCCGTGATCGAAGAGTCTTTCAGCGAGAAGAACGGGATGGTCAACTCCACCATGAAGATCGTGAAGCACAAGGTGTATGAAAAGTATGCCGACCGGATTGCAGAGCTACATACGGCAGAAGGGAAGCAACCCGATTCGCCTGCCAACCTGGAGGTGCTGGCAAAACTGATGAAGTGAATACAACAAGACAATCTGGACTGATGTGATGACTCAAATAGAACGGGGGAGTGACTCTTCCGTTTCTTTTTTCGGCAGTTCGCACATGTTGCAGCCGCCACAGTGGGAGAAGTCTTTTTTCGTAAAAAAGAATTGATAAATCTCTCGCAGGAGAATGATTCCCACAACAATGCCAATGATGATAACAATAAAAAGTTGTATGTCCATAATCTTACAACAAAATGAATGGATAAAAAGTTTGACAGCCCGTAAATCCTATATGAGCAGGCTCCCTGCCTGATGCACTACAAGGGCAATGAACCAGGCCAGGCCGGTGGAGTATGCTACGCTGAAAAGTGCCCACTTCCAGGAGTGTGATTCCTCCTTGATGGCTGCAATGGTTGCAATGCAGGGGAAGTAGATCAGCACAAACAACAAAAAGCCGATGATGACAAGCGGAGTGAACACAGGTGGCCCGTCGGGATACGTCTCGGCTTGTAGTCTTGCCTGCAGCGACTGCTGGTCTTCGCTGTCACCGGTGTAAAGCACACCCATGGTGCTGATCACAATCTCCTTGGCGGCCATCCCCGAGAGAAGGCTCACCGATATTTTCCAGTCGAATCCCAGCGGCCGCATCACCGGCTCAATAAACTTCCCTATTTTTCCGATATAGGAGTTTTCCTGATGTTCCCTGTTCCTTTCATGAGCAATATCGGCAAGCAGGACATCCCGTTCGCTGCTGCTGATTTCGTTCCGGTTGAATTGAGTTTCTGCCTGCGCTGCCTTCGTGTCGAATCCTGCTTCGCGTTGCTGGTTTTGCGGGAAGTACCCCAGGAACCAGATGACGATGGAAGCGACGAGGATGGGACCTCCCATCTTTTGGAGATACTGCCGTGACCGGTCCCACATATGGGTGAAAATCGATTTTAGGGTAGGCATTCTATAGGGAGGCAGTTCCATCACAAACGGTGTCTCTTCCTCCTTGAAGAGTGTTTTGCGGAACAGGCGTGCCGTAAGTGCCGCAATCAGGATGCCGAAAGCATACAATCCCAACAGCACCATGCTTGCCCGGGAGGGGAAAAATGCGCCTGCAAACAGGATGTATACCGGCAGGCGGGCGCTGCACGACATGAAAGGAACAATCAGCATGGTAATCATGCGGCTGCTGCGGCTTTCAATGGTGCGGGTGGCCATCACGGCGGGCACATTGCAGCCGAATCCCATGATGAGCGGAATGAACGATTTTCCATGCAGGCCAATCTTATGCATCAGCTTATCCATGATGAACGCCGCACGGGCCATATAGCCGGAGTCCTCCATAAAGGCAATGAACAGATAGAGGATTACAATGTTGGGCAGAAAGACGATGACGCCGCCCACGCCGCCCACAATGCCATCCACGATCAGTGCTTTCAGGGGGCCTTCCGCCATGTTGCTCCGGATCAGGTTTCCCAGGCCGGCCACAAGCCATTCGATCCACTCCATGGGGTAGTTTCCCAGGCGAAAGGTTGCCTCAAACATGATCCAGAGGAAGAGGAAAAAAAGTGGAAATCCCAGATATTTATTCGTGACAATGGAATCCAGCAGTTTTGTTTTGTCGGCAAAATGAATTTTTCCGGTGAGTGTCTCTTTCAACCCCCCGGCAATGAATCCGTAACGGGCATTTGTGAATGCCGACTCCGGATCTTCGCGCAGCAACTTCTCGATATAGGAGCGTTCCTTGTCTCTCCGTGCAAAGATCTGTTCCCGTTTAGAGAGCGTCTCTATGCGACCTTCCACCTCCTTGTCTCCTTCCAGCATCTTCATGCAGATATAGCGCAGCGGCATGTGCCAGTGTGTTATATCACTCTGCATAAGTTCCCGTTCCATGATGGAGATTGATTTCTCCAATACCCTACCGTAAGGGATTTGTACCGGGTTGCGTTCCCTGGCCCGGTAAACGGTGATTACTTTTTCCAGTAGCCGGGGGATTCCTTCCCCTCTTTTGCCCACCGTAGGGACAATGGGCGTGTTAATGAGCGCGGAGAATTTCTCGTGATCAAAGGTGCGTCCACTCTCTTCCAGCTCATCGTACATGTTCAGGGCGATGACCATCGGTACTTGCAGATCAAGCAATTCGGTCGTAAGATAGAGGTTCCTCTCTAATGCCGATGCGGATACCACGTTCACGATCACGTCGGGCTTTTCCTCCAGCATGTATTTACGGGCGTACAATTCCTCCGGAGTGTAGGCCGACAACGAATAGGTGCCGGGAAGGTCGACCAGCGTAAATGAGTAACCGTTGTGCTTCAACGTCCCCTCCTTGGCATTCACCGTCACTCCGCTATAGTTTCCCACCCGTTCGTGTGCCCCGGATGCCAGGTTGAAGATGGAGGTTTTTCCGGAATTGGGGTTTCCCAACAGGGCTACTTTGATGTTCTTTTTTGGTACGTACAGATGTCCGGCACGATGACGCCTTTGGCGTCTTCTTCCGTTCCTGCCACATGGTTGCGCTGCAGACAATGCTGTGTCTGCAAACAATAGCGGGCCATCCGAATAAAGGGCGGTTTTCTCAGCCTCTTCTTCAAGCATGGATATCTCTATCATCACCGCTTCACTACGTCGCAGCGACACTTCATATTCCATGATCTCATACTTGATGGGGTCTTTCAGCGGGGCGTTGAGCACCGACTTCACTTCCTCGCCCCGTACAAACCCCATTTCCAGGATACGTTTCCTGAAAGCGCCGCTACCATTAACTTTTATGATGTATGCTTTTTGTCCTGTTTGTAGTTCTGACAGACGCATAAAATTCAACTCCTTGTTTAGCCTGCAAAGATACGTTTATTTTCCGCATTATTTATATCAATTATAAATAATAATGTTATAATAGCCTTGCTTGGCGTTGTTTTTTTGTATATTTGAAAAGTGTATGATGTTACAGGTCAAAATAAAAAGCAGATCATATGGATTACAGAATCGAAAAGGATACACTGGGAGAGGTGAAAGTTCCTGCCGACAAGTTATGGGGACCACAGACGGAACGGTCGCGTAGTAATTTCAAAATAGGAGCACCAGCCTCTATGCCCATCGAGATTATTTACGGATTTGCCTGCCTGAAAAAGGGGGCTGCCTATGCGAATCACGAGCTGGGTGTGTTGTCGCTGGAAAAACGGGACCTCATCGCACGGGTGTGTGACGAGATGCTGGAAGGAAAACATGATGAGCAGTTCCCGCTGGTAATCTGGCAGACAGGGTCGGGCACGCAGAGCAACATGAACGTGAACGAGGTGATTGCCAACCGGGCCCATCATCTGACCGGCAAAAAAATAGGCAAGGGCGATAAGACGTTGCAACCCAACGATGATGTGAACAAGTCGCAGTCGTCCAACGACACGTTCCCCACCGCGATGCACATTGCCTGTTACAAAAAGATTGTAGAGGTGACCCTGCCCGGGTTGCGGCAGCTACAGCGATCGTTAGCATCGAAATCGGAAGAGATGGCAGGGGTGGTGAAGATTGGTCGTACCCACCTTATGGATGCCACGCCCCTCACCCTGGGGCAGGAGTTTAGCGGGTATGCCGCTCAATTGGAGTATGGCATTCACGCCATTGAACACACGCTGCCGCACCTGGCCGAGCTGGCTCTCGGCGGTACGGCTGTGGGCACGGGGCTCAATGCTCCCAAAAACTACGATGCGGCTGTAGCCCGTTACATCGCGGCATTCACCGGCTTACCCTTTGTGACCGCCCGTAACAAATTTGAAGCCCTTGCCGCACACGATGCCATCGTGGAGACCCATGGCGCCCTTAAACAGGTGGCGGTTTCCCTTAACAAGATCGCCAACGACATTCGTCTGCTGGCTTCGGGCCCGCGGAGCGGTATCGGGGAGATCACAATCCCTGCCAACGAGCCGGGATCGTCCATCATGCCGGGGAAGGTGAATCCCACCCAGGCAGAAGCGCTCACCATGGTGTGTGCCCAGGTGATCGGCAACGATGTGGCAATTACCGTGGGAGGCATGCAGGGCCATTTTGAACTCAATGTGTTCAAGCCGCTGATGGCTGCCAACTTCCTGCAGAGTGCACAGCTGCTGGGAGATGCAGCCGTCTCTTTCGATGTCCACTGTGTGTCGGGCATCGAGCCCAATAAGCCACGCATTCAGGAGCTGTTGCATAATTCGCTGATGCTGGTCACAGCCCTCAACCCGATGATTGGATATTATAAAGCCGCAGAGATTGCCAATGCGGCACACAAGAACGGCACCTCGCTGAAGGAGGAGGCTGTGCGCCTGGGGTATGTGACGGCAGAAGAGTTCGACAGGTGGGTGCGCCCGGAAGATATGACTGGCCCAATGAATTGATTGTCATTTTGTACGGCATCGTTTTCCGATGCCGTTTTTTCTTTGTATTTTTGTCTCTTTGTGAACAAAACCGGACAGTTATCAACGAATCAAACAATACAAATTATTTATGGCAAACAAACCATTTCAGTATCAGGAGCCTTTCCCCTTGTCGAAGGATCAGACCGAGTATTATCTGCTCACCAGGGAGCATGTCTCCGTGTCAGAATTTGAAGGAAAGGAAATTCTCAAAGTGTCAAAGGAAGGATTGACGCTGTTGGCGCAGACCGCCTTCCGCGATGTGGAATTTCTGCTTCGTCCCGATCACCAGAAGCAGGTAGCCCAAATCCTTGCCGATCCCGAGGCGAGTGAGAATGATAAGTTTGTGGCACTCACCTTTCTGCGCAACGCCGAGATATCGGCAAAAGGAATTCTCCCCTTCTGCCAGGATACGGGCACGGCCATCATCACGGGCAAGAAGGGACAACAGGTGTGGACCGACGGCAACGATGAGGAGGCGCTCTCACAGGGGGTCTACAACACGTTCGTCAACGAGAACCTGCGATATTCCCAGAATGCTGCGCTGAACATGTACGATGAGGTGAATACCGGCACCAACCTCCCGGCACAAATTGACCTCTATGCTGTTCAGGGGAATGAATACAACTTCCTTTGCATTGCTAAAGGGGGCGGATCTGCCAACAAGACCTATCTCTACCAGGAGACGAAAGCATTGCTTACACCGGGGAAGCTGGAAAGCTTCCTGATTGAAAAAATGAAGTCGCTGGGTACCGCTGCCTGTCCCCCTTACCACGTGGCCTTCGTGATTGGTGGCACCTCGGCAGAGGCTAACCTGAAGACGGTGAAGCTGGCATCGGCCAAGTACTACGACAACCTGCCTACCGAAGGAAACGAGCTGGGCCGGGCTTTCCGCGACATTGAACTGGAAAAAAGGCTGAAGAAAGCCTCCGAGGAGCTGGGACTGGGAGCACAGTTTGGAGGGAAATATTTTGCGCACGATGTGCGGGTGATCCGCCTGCCGCGTCACGGTGCCTCCTGTCCCGTGGGGATGGGCGTCTCCTGCTCGGCCGACCGCAACATCAAGGCGAAGATCAACAAAGAGGGAATCTGGATCGAAAAGCTGGAGGACAACCCGGCACGGCTCATCCCCGAAGAATATCGCCAGGCAGGCGAGGGAGGGGGCGTGAAAATCAACCTCAACCGGCCCATGCCAGAGATCCTGGCCGAGCTCTCCAAATATCCGGTATCCACACGTTTGTCTCTCAACGGAACCATCATTGTGGGACGCGACATCGCGCATGCGAAGCTCAAGGAGCGTATCGACCGTGGCGAAGGACTGCCACAGTATATCAAGGATCATCCCATCTACTATGCCGGTCCGGCTAAGACCCCTGCAGGGTATGCCTCCGGGTCAATGGGCCCCACCACCGCGGGACGCATGGACTCCTATGTGGACCTGTTCCAGTCGCACGGTGGCAGCATGATCATGCTGGCCAAGGGGAACCGCAGTCAGCAGGTGACCGACGCTTGTAAAAAATATGGCGGCTTCTACCTGGGCAGCATTGGCGGCCCGGCAGCCATCCTGGCACAGAACAGCATCAAGAGCCTGGAGTGTGTGGAGTACCCCGAGCTGGGTATGGAGGCGATCTGGAAGATAGAGGTGGAAGATTTCCCGGCCTTCATCCTGGTCGACGACAAGGGGAACGACTTTTTCAAGGTGGTAACGCAGCCCAACTGCTCGCTCAGTTAGATACTGCTAAGTGGTATCCGATAGATTTTAAGAAGATTGGGTAACCCCGGTTATCCAATCTTTTGTACCCCATTGATATATTAAATATATTAAACAAGATTAAGGATGAAAAGAATAATATTTATTTGTGTCGCCCTTATTGCCGGTCTTTCCCTTTTGTGGGGGCAGGGCAGGATACAGGTTACGCTGGAGAAAGGGTGGAAATTTACACGGGAAGACAACCCCCGGGCATCGGAAGTCGGGTTCGACGACAGCCAATGGCAGTCGGTGCGTGTACCGCACGACTGGGCCATCTATGGTCCCTTCGATAAGCAGAACGACATCCACCGCATGGCCATCGTACAAGACGGACAGACCACTGCCATAGAGCATTATGGCCGTACGGGCGGACTTCCTTTTGTCGGTGCGGGGTGGTACCGGAACAGTTTTTCTATTCCCGGTTTTTCGGAGGGGAAACGAGTGGTCATCCAGTTCGACGGAGCCATGAGCAACGCCCGCGTTTTTGTCAACGGACAGGAAGCAGGCTATTGGCCCAACGGGTACAATACTTTTTATTTCGATATCACTGGGTTGCTTAACCAGGATGGGCAGAACAACACACTGGCTGTTCGCCTGGAGAATTTCGAAGAACAGTCGCGTTGGTATCCCGGTGCCGGGTTGTACCGGAACGTGCATCTGATCACTACCAATGACGCGTATATTCCCGTATGGGGTACGTACGTAACAACTCCTGAGGTCAATGATGACTTTGCACGGGTGAATATTCAAACGAAAGTGCATACCCCCGGTGAAGGTGTCTATAAATTGACTACAGAGATAATGGATGCTGAATCCAATAGGATTACTTCTGCAGAAGCTGAATTAACGCGGTTCAACCTGAATCAGTTTTCACAGGATCTGATCGTGGAGAACCCCAGGCTCTGGGATGTCGGACAGCCTAACCTCTATAAGGCGGTATCAAAACTATACAAGAATGGGCGCTTGGTGGATGAATACATCACCCCCTTTGGCATCCGTACCATTGAGGTGATTGCGAATGACGGTTTTTATCTGAACGGCAAAAAGATTAAGTTCCAGGGTGCTTGCATGCATCACGACCTGGGACCGTTGGGCGGAGCCGTGAATGAGGCTGCCATCCGCCGCCAGATACGCATTATGCAGGATATGGGAGTGAACGCCATTCGCACCTCGCACAACATGCCCGCACCCGAATATGTGCGTATTGCCGACGAGATGGGAATGATGCTGATGGTGGAGACCTTCGATGAGTGGGCCATCCCCAAGGTGCGCAATGGTTATAACCGCTATTTCAAGGAGTGGGCCGAAAAGGATATGGTCAATGTGTTGCATCATTACCGGAACAACCCCAGCGTGGTGATGTGGTGTATTGGCAACGAGGTGGAGGAGCAGAGTAACCCGCAGGGTGCCAAGGTGGCCCGTTTTCTGCAGGATATCTGTCACCGGGAAGATCCCACCCGTCCTGTTACCAATGGCATGGATCGTGTGGATCAGGTCTTCAACAACTATATGGCAGCCATCATGGATGTGCCGGGCTTCAACTACCGCTCTTTCCGCTATCAGGAGGCATACGCGAAGCTGCCGCAGCAGATTGTGCTGGGTAGTGAAACTACTTCTGCGCTCAGCTCACGCGGGGTCTACAAGTTCCCGGTGGAGCGGAAGGCAATGGCGATGTACGATGATCATCAGGCTTCCTCCTACGACCTGGAGCATGCCAGCTGGTCGAACCTCCCCGAAGATGATTTCATCCAGCACGATGATCTTCCCTATACCATCGGCGAGTTTATCTGGACCGGCTTCGACTATTTGGGTGAGCCCACTCCTTATTACAGCAACTGGCCCAGCCACAGTTCCCTCTTCGGGGCGGTGGACCTGGCAGGTATTCCCAAAGACCGTTTTTACCTCTACCGCAGCCATTGGAACAAAGAGGCTGAAACGCTCCATATCCTGCCCCACTGGAACTGGGAAGGTCGTGAGGGCGAGGCGACGCCGGTCTTCGTCTATACCAATTACCCTTCGGCTGAGTTGTTTATCAACGGCAAAAGCCAGGGGGTGCGGAAGAAAGATCTCTCCATCCCGCTCGAGGGTAGCTACAGCGCAGCAGCACAGAAAGGGCTGGAACGCCAGAAGCGTTACCGGTTGATGTGGATGGATGCGAAGTATGAGCCGGGAACAGTGAAAGTGGTGGCCTACGATAAGGATGGCAACAAAGCCGCAGAAAAAGAGGTTCGTACCGCCGGAAAACCGTACCGCCTGGTGCTGGAGGCGGACAGGAATGTGATCAACGCCGACGGGAAAGACCTTTCGTTCATCACCGTATCGGTGGTCGACAAGAACGGCAACCCCTGTCCCAACGTGAACGAGCTGGTGACGTTCAAGGTAAAGGGAACGGGCACCTATCGTGCCGGAGCCAACGGTGATCCTGCCAGTCTCGATCTGTTTCACCTGCCACAGATGCACCTTTTTAACGGTAAGCTGGTGGCCATTGTGGAGTCAACAGAAAAACCGGGTACAATTACCCTGGAAGCAAACGCCAAAGGATTGAGGAAAGCTGTTGTCGCTATACAGACAAAGTAGTTCAGAATCACACAAAAATAGTACGAACGCTCCATCGAAAGGTGGGGCGTTTTGTCTATCTTTGTACTTCAAAAAAACAAATTAATGGCAAGAAAAAGGAAACAACTTCCCCTGCTCGAGTCGGTGCTCATCACCGATGTGGCGGCAGAGGGAAAGGCAATTGCAAAGGTGGACGGAATGGCGCTGTTTGTACCGTATGCCGTACCGGGCGACGTGGTTGACATACAGCTAACGCGCAAGAAACACAGTTATGCCGAGGGCAGGGTGGTGCGCTTTGAAAAATATTCCGAAAACAGGACAATACCCTTTTGCAACCACTTCGGCGTCTGCGGCGGCTGTAAGTGGCAACAGCTTCCTTACAAGGAACAACTGAAATACAAGCAACAGCAGGTGCTGGACAGCCTGACCCGTATTGGCAAGGTGGAGCTGCCGGAGATTACCCCCATCCTGGGGGCGCCACAGACCACCTTCTACCGGAACAAGCTGGAGTTTACCTTTTCCAACAAGCGGTGGCTCACCGAAGAGGAGATCAGCTCCGACAAGCAGTTTGCGGAAATGAATGCTCTGGGGTTCCATATCCCTGGCATGTTCGACAAGGTGCTCGATATCGACAAGTGCTGGCTGATGGACGACCTTGCCAACCAAATAAGGAACAGCATTCGTAGCTTCTGCCTGGAGCAGGGCTACAGCTTCTTCGATCTTCGCAACCAACAGGGGCTTATGCGTACCCTCATGATCCGCAACAGCTCCATCGGTGAGTGGATGGTGATTGTGGTCTTTTATGAAGATGATCGTGAAAAAAGAGAAAAACTGATGGGCTACCTTGTGGCTGAATATCCGCAGATCACCTCCCTGCTCTACATCATCAACCAAAAAGCAAACGACACCATTACGGATCAGGAGGTGGTGACCTGGCGCGGCAAAGATCACATCTTTGAAGAGATGGAGGGATTGCGATTCAAGATCGGCCCCAAATCGTTCTACCAGACCAACAGCGAGCAGGCCTATCACCTCTATGGGGTGGCGCGAAGCTTCGCGCAGCTTACGGGTGATGAGCTGGTGTACGACCTTTATACCGGTACGGGTACCATTGCCAACTTTGTGGCACGCAATGCCAGGGAAGTGATTGGAATAGAGTACGTGGAGGAAGCCATTGAAGACGCACGGGTAAACTCGCAGATAAACGGGATCGAAAATACACGCTTTTATGCCGGCGACATGAAAGATGTGCTTACAGCGGAGTTTATTGCAGCTCATGGTCATCCCGATGTAATCATTACCGATCCGCCTCGCGCCGGGATGCACGAAGATGTGGTCAATGCCATTTTGTTGGCAGCGCCGGAAAGAATAGTATATGTGAGCTGTAACCCGGCCACGCAGGCTCGCGATCTGAACCTGCTGGACTGCAATTACAAGGTTATCCGTGTACAGCCGGTCGACATGTTTCCCCACACCCATCATGTGGAGAATGTGGTGCTGTTGGAGAAAAGATAGATGGGCCTATTTGCGCTTTCGGGCCTTTGGTGTCAGATGCCGTTGATATGGGTAAAGGAATAAGGATGTATTGGCCGTGATTGCGGTTGTGGCTAGTTTACAGCTTCAACGCGGTATCCCAATTCTTTCAATCCTTCAATCAGTCCCTCTTCTCCGGGAAGGTGCAGGCATCCCACGGCAATGAACGATGGCTTCTCCTTCATGATGGCAGGCAGTTGTTCAAGCCATTTTCTGTTTCGATCGCCGTTCAGCGTATTTTTCTCCTTTTCGGTAGAAGGGCAGGGGTCGTCGGGCATTTCCTTCTCGTACAGTGCCCGCAGTGCATGAATATTCTGTGCGTGGTAAGCTACCTGGAGCTCATCCATCTGCTTTTTCAGCAGTTCCGGATGTTTGACCATGCAGACCAACAGTTCCGCCTGTCTATCCAATGTTTGCGAGTTGAGCAAAACAGAGATCTGATCCTCGGTTGTTTCGAGTCCGATTACCGGCCGGGTGCGTTTTAACGCCTCCTCCTGAAAATACTGATCAAGACTCTTCCCGGACGAAAGGGAAGGGTAGTACTGTTGATAGAGGGTGACAGAAATCAGGTTGGAGAGCAGGGCAGGTTTGAGTGTGCCAAGCTGCTTCAACCCGGCACCCAGCAGCCGGATAAGCGTGCTGTCGAGCAGCGCTGCATCTTCCGGAGACAATAGCGAATCATACGAAACGCCGGACGGCATTGTTGACTCGTTCATAATTTTCATCTGCATCGAAGCCATATTGCTCATGTCAAGCTCGCCCACAGTCTGTTCCGTGTTTTCAAAAGCATCCATTACTCCCGAAACAGAGTCGAGAAAGGAGATGGGGACAAGGTGGTGGGTTCCAAAAAGGAAGGAAGGCTGTTCAAGTCCATTTCCGGATACTTTCCATAACAAAGAACCGGTTTCTACCTTTGAAGCACCGGTGCAGGAAAGCAACATGAAAAATGCTGCCAGCGAGAGAACGATCTTTTTGATTATCATGATTTTTTTATTGGTCGATTTTCATAATTGTGCCATCAACAACCTTGGCCATCCTCTCTTTCTCTTTTCCAATACTCAGAAAATCGAATAAAATCCAGAAGAGGGTAAACGATGGAATTATGTCTGTGACAGGGAATAGCTCTTCCATGAAAGTGATGAGGGAGGTGTATTTTCCCTTTTTCTCGCCGAACATCTTGTAGCTGATGTAAGCGGCCACGGGAGCCCATATTACATCGACAAAAGCGGCGGCCGGAATAGCAGCTGAAGCCATACCTACCGCGTCTAACAGTATGCACTTGCCCAATTTCCTGTATTTAGTCCCTGTTTTTTCTAGCTGCATTGTCCGGTGTGAAAGATTTGTCAGTATGAGCGTTTTTCGTCAAAAGGTTTGTGTTGAAAAAAATCAGGGAAATAATGAAATTCCCCCGATTTTCTCACAAAAATATCAAAAGTTATTTCAATTAAGCAGTTGTAGTAGTATTGATGGGTGTATAGCTCCTTTGCGCCAGCTCTTTGTCCATGGTGTAGACACCAAATCCGTTGTTGCCTATCAGCTTCAGGCTGTCGATCATTCCCTGGGCCGTTTCTTCCTCTTCCACCTGCTCATTCACAAACCACTGTAACATGTTTTCGGTTGCAAAGTCGTTTTCTTTGCGCGCAATCGAAACCAGATTGTTGATGAGCGAGGTAACCACTCTTTCGTGATCCAGCGTGTCCTGAAATGTTTTTAATACAGAATCCCATGACGTTTCTACCTTTTCTATAGGGGCTAATTCTACCCTGTTCCCTTTCGCAATAAGATAATTCATAAACTTCAATGCGTGGTCCTGTTCTTCCTGAAACTGAACCTTGAACCAGTTGGCAAAACCAGGAAGACCTTCGTGAGCGCACCAGGTTGACATGGAGAGGTAGAGATAAGCCGACCATAATTCGGCGTTGATCTGTTTGTTAATTGCGGTTTCTAATTCTTTACTTACCATAGTTGTGTTACTGTTTATTTATTAAATGTGTCCAATGTCGTTAAAACGTTTATAAATCGAAAATGTTTAAAATATTCGTCCGAACCAGCCGGGTGGTTCAAAAAAAAAGAGTTGCATCCGACTATTTAAATTAATTGCTATCTTTGCAATTGGTTTCTTGGAAAAAACACTTCTCACTCTGATTTAGGAAGAAGTTTATTTTTTTAATTTTCTTTAGATGAATCTTTTAAAAGAAAAAATGATGAAATATGATGCTCCGCAGCGTGCGAAAGCTGCAGGCATCTATCCCTACTTCCGGGCTATTGAAAGCGATCAGGACACAGAAGTTCTCATCAACGGGAAGAAAGTGTTGATGTTCGGTTCAAATGCCTATCTGGGGCTGACCAATCACCCGAAAGTAAAAGAAGCTGCGATTGCTGCGACTAAGAAATATGGTACCGGCATGGCGGGATCCCGTTTTTTGAACGGGACGCTCGACATACATCTGGAGCTTGAGCGAAAACTTGCCAACTTCATGAATAAGGATGAAGCCGTTGTTTTCTCCACCGGATTTACCGTGAACGAGGGGGTACTGGGATGTCTTACCGGAAGAGATGAATACATCATCTGGGATGAGAGAGATCATGCATCCATCATAGAGGGACTACGGACATCTTTCTCCACAAAATACAAGTTTCGTCATAACGATATGGATTCCCTGGAGAAGCAACTTAAACGCTGTGATCCCAGAAAGGTGAAATTGATTGTTGTCGATGGCGTCTTCAGTATGGAAGGAGATCTGGCCAATCTGCCCGAGATCGTGAAGCTGGCGCGCAAATACAACGCCAATATCATGGTGGACGAGGCACACAGCCTGGGGGTCCTTGGCAAAAGATACAGCGGCCGCGGTGTCTGTGATCATTTTGGCCTGCTCGACGATGTGGACCTTGTGATGGGTACATTCAGCAAGTCGTTGGCCTCCATCGGCGGATTTATCGCCGGTGACTATCCGGTGATCAACTATCTGCGCCACAATGCACGTACCAATATTTTTAGTGCCAGCATCACACCGGCTGCCACAGCTGCTGCTGCCGCGGCGCTCGATATTCTTAAATCTGAGCCGGAACGTGTGAAACGATTGTGGGAGCTGACCGATTACGCTATCAATCAGTTCCGGGAAAGAGGGTTTGAGCTGGGACCTACGTCGACGCCTATTCTGCCGCTTTATGTCAGGGACAACGACAAGACCTTCATGATTACCAAAATGCTTTTCGAAGAAGGTATTTTTGTCAATCCGGTTGTTCCGCCCGCCGTCGCATCAAACGACACACTCATTCGTTACTCGCTGATGGCCACACACACCATTGAGCAGATCGATCACTCCATTGAACGCATCACGGCCGTCTTTAAGAGAACAGGCGTCCTCTGACCCTGCCCTTCGAAAGAGAAATATTCTCTAAACGCATCAGTCGTTTTGGTTTTTTTTATAGATTCGCAAAATTAATGACTGGTTATGGAAAAGAGAAGTGAGAAACTGTTGCGCTGGTTCGACCTGCGCAGCGAAATGGAAGAGTATAATACCATTCACACGAACATTGAACAGGGTATCGTCTTCAAGGGAACGAACCTGTGGATTCTGGTGTTTGCTATTGTGGTGGCCTCCGTGGGGCTCAACATGAACTCCACGGCGGTGATCATTGGTGCCATGCTTATCTCGCCGCTAATGGGTCCCATCAACGGAGTTGGCTATAGCCTTGCAACATACGACTTTCAGCTGCTGCGACGTTCGCTGAAAAATTTCTCTTTTGCTGTGGGTGTAAGCCTCCTCACCTCTACGTTCTACTTTCTGCTTTCACCCATCAACGAAGCACACTCGGAGCTGCTGGCCCGTACCAGTCCAACCATCTACGATGTGATCATCGCCCTCTTTGGCGGTCTGGCCGGTATTGTGGCGATGAGCAGTCGTTTAAAGGGAAATGTGATCCCCGGTGTGGCGATTGCTACCGCGCTGATGCCACCCATCTGCACAGCAGGATACGGGCTGGCCACTTATCAGTTTAACTTCTTCTTCGGAGCACTTTACCTCTTCACCATTAACACCGTCTTCATCGCTTTTGCCGCACTCATCGTCTGCCAGCTGCTTAAGTTCCCCATCCGTTCCATTGTCGATCCGGCCAGAAAGAAACATGTGAACCGTGTTATCTCCGCCGTCATTCTTCTTACCCTGATTCCCAGTATTATCTTCGGTGTGAACCTGGTGAAGAACGAAGAATTCGCACAGAATGCCGAGAGCTTTATTGCCGAGGTAACGTTGCTCGGGGGGAACTATCTCCAAGATAAACAAATCAACCCCGCCGGACGATCGGTAGAGCTGTTATACTCCGGTTACGGAATTGGAGACACCACAATTACCGAGATATGGGAGAAGGCGCTCAAACATCGTCTTGACACCTCCCGGATCGTTATTCGCCAGGGATTTGATGCCAATTTGATGCGGGAGAACGTCAGAAAGTATCAGTCGGAGTCGGAACGACTCAGCGGCCAGCTGGCAGCCACCACCTTTGCCTTGAGGCAGACCGAGGGGAGGATAGACAGCATCCGCAACATCCCCCTCTTTGGGGAAAAGATCCTGGGTGAGATTAAGCCTCTTTATCCGCAGATACGTTCCTGTTCTTATTCCGAGACCTATCTCTTTACGGCAGTTAATGACACTACACGGCGTTCTAAGATGATGCCCGTCGTGATCTTCACTGTCCCGCGCAACGGACTGCGCATCTCCGACAGGAACAAGATTGAGGAGTGGCTGAAGAGCAGGCTCAACAACCCGCATGCGAAAATGGTGATTGAGGAGGTCTAAAGCCGGAAGGCGCCGGACAAAGGTAATTTTGTCCTGGAATATGAAGGTGTATTATGTTAACTGTTTCATTTGATAAACTATTCGGGCTTTTCTGCTGTTATAGTTTAAAATATTGTTTACGTTTTAAATTATAAGGCAGTCATATGTAATATGCTGAGTGATCATCCCACGTCAGACGCATGATCCCGGCTCATTTCATAAGACCTTAATCTGAAAAAAATGATCATATGAACAACCTGGAAACCTCCTACATGAGCATAAAGCTCAGCAGCCCCGTCATTTTGGGGGCCTCCGACCTTACCTCCGACCTCGGCGTGCTAAAAAAAGCGGAAGACCAGGGGGTTGCTGCCGTGGTTTACAAAACGCTCTTCGAGGAACAGATACAGATGGAGAATCTGCATCACGACGAGAAAATCAGTCAGTATAACGACATCCACGCCGAGATGATCACACTCCATCCCGATGTAGAACGTTCCGATATTGAGTATTACCTTGTGAAACTCCGCAAGGTGAAGGAGGGCCTCTCCATCCCTGTGATCGCAAGCCTCAATTGTGTGAATGAATCCAGCTGGTTCAGGTATGCAAAGATGATCGAGGAGACCGGCGTGGATGGGATTGAGCTGAATCTCTACCAAACACCGGTAAGCTTCGACCTTGATGCAACCACAATCGAGCAGCGTCAGGCAGATATTGTGGCTGCCATTAAACAGCAGCTCATTATTCCGGTTAGCGTGAAGCTGAGCTCCGACTACACCAATATACTTCATTTTGCCAAACAGCTCGATGAAAAGGGAGTTGACGGTATGGTGCTTTTTAATGCTTTCTTTCAGCCCGATGTGGATATATGGCACGAAAGCCATCGGAGAGCGTTCAATCTTACCCATAAAGGTGAGTACAAGAAGTCGCTCCGTTATGCAGGCATGCTTTACGGGCGGATTAAAGCCGGTATCTGCAGCAGTCGCGGCATTTATAGCGGCGAGGATGTCATCAAGGTGCTTCTGTCCGGTGCCTCCTGCGTGCAGGTTGTAAGTGCCGTTTATCGGCACGGTATGGAACGGATAGGAGAGATTAACCGGGAGATATCCGACTGGATGCAGCGGAAAGAGTACACCCACATCGATCAGTTCAGGGGAAAACTATCCGACAATGTGCTCAATAAAAACAATACCCTCCTCATCTATAAGAGAGCACAGTATATCGATATGCTGCTGCACTCCGATAAGATGCTTGAGGACCTGGAGTGGTGATCTGACAGTCAGGAATAACAATCATGCAGAGAAGAATTAACATTTACATCGCGATGACCTCTCTTTTCGCTTTTCTTGCCGTCTCCTGTGCCTCCATCCCGAAGGGTGCCACTGCAGTGACCCCTTTCTACAAGGAAAAGTACCTGGGTAAATGGTACGAGATTGCCCGGTTCGACTTCAGGTTTGAGCGGGGATTGAACAACACCAGTGCGCAGTACAGCCTGAACGACGACGGTACCATTCGTGTCGTGAACCGAGGCTACGCCTACGCCGATGAGAAATGGAAGGAGGCGGTGGGGAAGGCTAAATTTGTCGGTGACGACAATGTGGCGAAGCTGAAGGTCTCCTTCTTCGGACCCTTCTATTCGGGGTACAATGTGATAGCTCTTGACGAGGAGTATCGCTATGCGCTGGTGGCGGGAAAAAATTTGAAGTACCTCTGGATCCTGGCTCGGGAGACCACCATCCCTGATGAAGTGAAGGAGCGCTACCTGCGCATAGCCGAGGAGATTGGCTTTGATACTTCCGAGCTGATCTGGGTGGAGCACGACCGGTAAAAGATTGTTCCTTTTTTTATTCTTGGGGCGTGCTTCCTGCCTCGCTCAACAGATCCTGCACGTTGAGCGCCTTGGTGAACATGTTTAGCGAGCCATCTGCCTCCACTGGCCACTCTTCTTTCGGTTTGTCCCAGTAAAGCTCCACACCGTTTCCGTCGGGGTCGTTCAGGTAGATCGCTTCCGATACCCCGTGGTCGCTCGCGCCGCTCAGTGGATATCCTGATTCGAGCAGCCTCTTCAGGATCAGGGCCAGGTCCCTGCGGGTAGGGTAGGCGATGGCGGTGTGGTAAAGGCCCACTCCTTCCTGCGGAGCCTCGGGCATTCCCTCGCTGTGCCAGGTGTTCAGACCGATATGGTGATGGTAACCGCCGGCAGAGAGGAAGGCTGCTTGTTTGCCGTACATCATGGTGACCTCGAAACCGAGCAGATCGTGGTAGAAGGAGAGTGCACGCTTCAGATCCGACACCTTCAGATGAATATGTCCGATGCGTACTTGCGGAGGAATTGAATAACTGTTCATCGGTCTATTTTTATTGATATTGATTCATCATATAACGTGAGACAGGCATCTTTTGTTCCAAACACCCATAATCTACGTTCTGAGCCGCTGGTGATTGACACATAGAGTACGGCACCGTTCATCCGGCCCGTGTTGGGAGTGCTGAGTGCGATGAGGGCCATTAATAATGGAAAGAGCCCGGTGCAATACCGAGCTCTATACAAGAATTTTAATTTATAATCTTGTCCAACTTTTGGGGTTACTACAATATGAGACAGCCTCTTTTGGTTTTTCGGTTTTTACCCGGCATTCCTGAATTACTTCTCCGACAAGTAATCGGCAATTCCTTGCTGCGTTGCGGAAAGTCCCTTGTCACCTTTGT
>ENA-UOOM01000237-UOOM01000237.1-fermentation-metagenome-genome-assembly--contig:-NODE-237-length-68974-cov-83.615940_pt1 | contig 68974 bp, 47 predicted proteins | sample MGYA00245781_ERZ724031 | MGnify/ENA primary metagenome ERZ724031 (study PRJEB28704, sample SAMN03018317) | fermentation metagenome | biome: anthropogenic terrestrial biome; feature: soil; material...
CTGCTCCCGGCTCCCCCTTTAAATCTAAACACATTCATATTGAGAATTGCTGCAAGCAAGCGGGATGTTCCCCGTTGAAGGTATAATAAGCTATACTGATACGCTTATGGAAAACATTAGAAATTTTTGCATTATCGCCCACGTAGACCACGGCAAATCAACCCTGGCTGACCGCATGCTGCAGCTGACCGGAACGATCTCAGACCGGGATATGACCGAGCAGGTGCTCGATTCCATGGACCTCGAAAGAGAAAAAGGGGTAACCATCAAAGCCTCGGCTGTACGCATGGTTTTTACTGCGCCAGATGGCAGGGACTATGAATTTAACCTGATTGATACACCCGGACACGTCGACTTCAGCTATGAAGTCAGTCGGGCACTCTATGCTTGCGAAGGAGCCGTGTTGGTAATCGATGCCACCCAGGGTATCGAAGCCCAGACATTGGCAAACCTCTACCTCGCCCTGGATGCCAACCTGGTGATCATCCCTGTATTGAACAAAGTCGATCTGCAGTCTGCAATGGTCGAAGAAGTCACCCGTGACCTGGTTCAGCTGCTCGGTGTTGACAAGAGCGATATTATCGCCATAAGCGCGAAAACCGGCGAGAATGTTGACCTGGTTTTGCAGGCGATTGCTGAACGAATCCCCGCGCCGGTTGCGGACAAAGAGAAACCACTGCGCGCGCTGGTCTTTGACTCACACTACGATTCCTATAAAGGCGTGATTGCTTATATCCGCGTCTTTGACGGCAAAATCAGTCCCTCGGACAAGCTCAAGATGATCGCGACTGGTTCCAGGATTGAGCCAGTAGAAATTGGCGTTTTCTCACCGGGGATGAAACCGGTGCAGCTGCTTGAAGCAGGCGATGTTGGTTATGTAGCCACCGGATTAAAGACGGTTTCGGACTGCCGCGTTGGAGACACGATCACGCATGCCCTGAAGCCGGCTGAAACCCCCCTTCCCGGCTATCAAAAAGCCAAACCCATGGTTTTCGCGGGTGTTTACCCAACCGAAGGCGAAGATTATGGCAATCTTAAAGACGCTTTGGAGAAGCTGCAGCTCAACGATGCTTCGCTCACCTACGAACCGGAAACCTCCGAAGCGCTGAATTTCGGATTTCGATGCGGTTTTTTGGGTTTGTTCCACATGGAGATTATCCAGGAACGACTAGAACGGGAATATAATCTGGATGTCGTTTTTACAGCCCCATCGGTTGAATATAAGGTGGATCTGAGAGATGGCAAGACGATCATCATCGATTCCCCCGCAGATTTGCCCGACGAAGGGGAAATCGTGGATATTTACGAGCCATGGATGGAACTGGAGATCTTTACACCAACCGATTATTACGGTGTGGTCATGGATCTGGTCAAAAAACGCCGGGGTATCTATGTTAATCAGGATTATCCAGCCGCCAACCGGGTTCAACTGAATTTTGAAATTCCACTGTCTGAAATCATCATCGACTTTTTTGACCTTTTAAAGTCAAGCACCCGCGGCTATGCCTCGATGGATTATAAGTTTATCGAGTATCGCGCGGGTGACCTGGTCAAACTGCAGATCCTGCTTAATGAAGAACCAGTAGACGCGCTTACAGCCATTGTCCACAAAGGGGACGCGTTTCACAAAGGACAAGCCCTGGTTAGCAAGCTTAAGGGGATTATCCCCAGCCAGATGTTTGTCATTCCCATCCAGGCGTACGCCCAGGGCAGGGTGATTTCGAGGGCGAACGTCAAAGCTCTGCGCAAAGATGTGCTGGCGAAGTGTTATGGCGGCGATATCACCCGCAAAAAGAAACTGCTCGAAAAACAAAAGAAGGGCAAAAAACGAATGAAAATGGTTGGCAATGTTCAGATTCCGCAAGAAGCCTTCATGGCAATCTTACGCCTGGAGGATTAATGCCCGCGACCGAGTCGAACAAAAAAGCCAACCGGTTTTTACAAATCGCTGTGGCGATCATCATCAGTGTGGTGGCGATCTGGCTGGTTTTTCGCAAACTCGATTACCAGGCGATGCTGGATGCCTTCAGGCAACTGACTTTTGGATCGGTTTTACTGATCCTTTTATGCTTTTCGGCTGGATTGCTGCTGCGTGGTGTCACCTGTAAATTGATTTTGGGACCCAAATTCAGTTTTGCTGACGCATTTTGGGCGATGAATATCGGATATTTGCTCAACTCCATCATACCGTTGAGATTGGGAGAGTTAGGACGAGCCGCGGTATTGGTCGGGCAAAGTAAAGGTTTTGCGACTTACATGGAAGTCCTTGCGGCAATCGTTGCCGAACGGTTTTTGGATTTATTTGTCGGTTTTGTTTTCTTATTGGTCAGTTTGTTACTCTTTATTGAAAACGTCACCTTGAGGACTATCGCCTGGTGGGGGTTTTTTGCTTTGATGGCAGGATTGATCATCATCATCCTGGCAGCAAAAAACCAGCAAAGTATCCGATCATGGCTGACTGCCCGATTTTCGAAATCGATGTTTATGCACCAACGAGTGATTCCCGCCCTGGATCATTTGCTGGACGGGTTTCAATTTTTTTTAAAACCATCCCGCCTGATCCCCGCGTTTCTAATCCTGGCTCTAAGCTGGTCCTTCTCCATGGTGGAATTCAACATCCTGCAAAATGCGATCCTGGATACTGCCAAATGGTGGTGGCCTATGCTGGTCATTCCCGCCAGCGCATTTGTGAACGCCTTGCCAGCCGCACCAGGCGGGCTGGGTGTGTTTGAGGCTGGCGCAGTTGGCGCCTATGCCCTCGTAGGTGTCGATAAAGCCCCTGCCCTGGCGATGGCTTTGGTGGTGCATGCTGTGCAGATCCTGGTTCCCGCAGTTCTGGGTGTGATCGGTTTGTTCATCACTGGCGAAAGTTTTCGTTCTCTGGTCGACCGGGCGATGGCATTCCGGCAGCGAAAGGATGAGCTGACATGAAAATTCTGATCTCAACCACTTATTTTCACCCTTACAGTTCCGGTTTGTCGGTTTACGCTCTGAGGCTGGCTGAAGGTTTGGCAGAGCTTGGACACGAAGTCGTGGTGTTAACTTCACAATATGAGAAAGACTTACCCCTGCGGGAAGTCTATGGCAAGTTCCTGATCGTCCGCGTTCCAGTGACCATGCATCTCTCAAAAGGGGTAATCATGGCAGGTTTGCCCAATGCAGCACGCGAGTGGGTTGACTGGGCGGATATTGTCAATTTGCACCTGCCCCAGTTTGAAGCTCTTGTTCCGAGCACGATTGCAGCTTCACTGGGTAAACCGGTTTTAGCAATGTATCACTGTGACCTGGTGATGAGCGGAGGGTTGATTAACAAGCTGGCTGGGGTTATTACTACCGCGCTTGGAAAAATGGTTCTCGACAAAGCGGCGTTAATCGTTCAAAATTCTCTGGATTATGCAGAAAACTCAGCGGTGCTATCGAAGTACCTCGAAAAAGTTGTTGCCTCTCCAACGCCGATTACAGTAAAGACCGTATCCAAAGAACGAGCGAAACAATTCCGTTCAGAGCATGGATTCGATGAAAAAGACAGGATAATCGGTCTGGCGGGGCGCGTGGCAACCGAAAAGGGCTATGAATACCTTGCCCTGGCTCTCCCCAAAATACTGCAGAAATTCCCTGATGCCAGGGTTGTACACGCCGGGGCATGGAAATCGGTGGTTGGTGAGCAAGCCTACCAGGAACAAATTGAAGAGTTTATCCGACCTTTTGGTGAAAAATGGCAGTCCCTTGGATTTTTGCCCGATGAAGTTTTTGAGACTTTTTTTTCGGTTTGCGATGTATTGGTTTTCAGCAGCCTGAACGCGACTGAATCGTATGGTATCGTCCAGCTTGAGGCAATGACCCAGGGCACACCTGTTGTTGCCAGCAATTTGCCCGGGGTGAGGCACCCAGTTAAGGTAACCGGCTTGGGAAAGATCGTTCCAATCCGGGATGCAGACGCAATAGCCGGGGCTGTCATTGCCATTCTTGAAAAAGGCGAAAAAGCACGATTTGTACCTGCCGAATTCCTGGCAGATTATCAGCAGGAAGCCGTCGCGCGGCGCTACGAAGCCTGGATGGAGGCGATTCTTAATAATGAATAATCTGACCCATGAGCAAATTGAAAGAATTTGCGAGAGGCAATTGTTCCATTTGCCCTATTTCAGGGGGATGCTGCGAGCGGTGGAACAAAGCTTGTACGAACAAATTGAACTGGCTGAACCGATCTACGATGTCGGTGCCGGCGATGGTCATTTTGCCTGGGCGTTGTTCGACGGGCAGGTTGTCGTAGGGCTGGACCCCTGGTGGCAGCCCTTGCAGGAGGCGGAGGCTCGAAAAACCTACCCGCTTTTGGTGCAGGCAGAAGGACAGGCAGCTCCGCTTGAGGCTGAAAAATTTGGCAGCGCAATCAGCAATTCGGTGCTCGAACACATCGCCGGGGTTCAACCTGTTCTCAACGAAGTTGCCCGCGTTTTGCGACCAGGTGGAGCTTTTTATTTTACCGTGCCCAACCAGCGCTTTCGCACCCAGTTGTGGGGGATGAAAATATTAAAAAGGTTTGGACTGGGGTTCTTATCAGAAAGGTATTCACGCTTTTTTAACAAAATCTCCCGGCATATCAACCTCGACCCTCCACAGGTATGGATTGACAGGTTAACAACCGCCGGGTTTGACACGGTTGAATACAGACATTATTTCCCGGAAAAAGCGTTACACATCCTGGAACGCGGACACGCGGCTGGATTGCCAAACCTGCTTTGGAAGAAGCTCTTCGGAAAATGGGTCTTGTTTCCGAGCCGGAAGAATCCCTTCATCCATTTCGACAGGGCGGTCAGGCTGGTCGAAGATCCATTTGACGATAACGGCACCTGCACGTTTTACATCGCGAGGAGGAGTAGTTGAATTTCTTCCGCAAGTATTCATACTACCTTTCTTCAATTTTTACCCTCTTAAAAGGGGTAAAGAATTGGAAGGTCTTGTTTCAAATCTTTTTAGGCAAACCGTTTGACGGGGTTAAATGGCTTGAATTACGGCGCGATAATCTGAGAATTGGCGTAGGCAGCAAAATGGAAGCCTGGTCTGTTAAAGAAACGCTGCTGGATTGTTTATACATCAAGTATGGCACGCCGGTGCAAAGCGACTGGATCGTTGTCGATATCGGGGCAGCAATTGGTGAATTTACCATTGACGTCGCTTTGGAACTGGAAGAAGGGGCTGTACATGCATTCGAGCCCAATCCTGGATCAATTAATATTCTCAGGCAAAATGTTCGTGTGAATAAGCTGCCATGCGTACAGACTTACAACCTGGGCGTATGGAGCCGGGCAGGAGAGATCCCGCTGCGTTTCCTGAACAACGAACCGTTGCAGGCGATCAGTGGAAACGGGAATGGCACTGAACCTGCAGTGAAGGAAACCACGATCCAGGTAATTACCCTGAACGAATTGGTTGAGGAAAAAGTAGGAAGGCAAATAGACTTGCTGAAACTGGATTGTGAAGGCGCGGAGTATGAGATCTTTTTTTGCGATGATCATGAAGTCTTTCAACATATAGACCGGATAATCATGGAATATCACGACCTCGATGAGTTCAACCATCACACCAGGTTAATCAACTTGTTCCAGAGGAACGGGTACGATGTGATCAAGAACGAAAACGCTGTCCATCCCGAACTGGGGTATTTGTATGCCAGGAAAAAACATCTGAAAGCATAGGTTCATAAAGAGCGATCAATGGAAGAGCAAGAGTTACCTATTAACGATGACCCTACGATTCTCGAGTATCTGAGAAATTTGCTCAGTGGCGCACCATCAGGCGGCGTCGCGCAGGTGACTGAAGCTGAGGATATAGTTGACGAGATACCTGGGCAGCCAAAGGCAGGCAAATTCTTTTTAACATCGCTGGTGTTTTTCTTGCTCGGTCAGTTTTTGCTCGAGAGCTTTCGCAACACACTTTCAATAGTGGCAGTTGCCTTTTTCCTGCTGGGGATATTTCTCGCGCTGGTCTCAAAAAGGCAGCAGGAGACCGACTCGTTACCGTTTTGGACTAAAGATGTCCAAACGCAATTATCTGAACAGAAATTCCGATGGACCTGGTTATTAATTGCTGTTGTTTTGGCAATCGGCGCTTTCCTGGTCTATCAAGACGGGAAAATGAATTTTGCATCTCTGCTCTTGTGGGCGGGCAGCATCCTTGCGGTAGTCGGATCGTTTTGGCAGCGATCAGGTGGAAGAGAAGCACCTGACTTGCGGGAGTATTTCACACGACTTGTCGCCGATAAGCCCAGGCTGATTCTTGGCGGGTTGGCGCTTTTGGTTGTTGTGTATTTTCAGTTTATGAAGCTCGATTCCATCCCATCTGAAATGATAAGCACCCAGGTGGAAACCTTCCTGAGTGTCCACGCCATCCGCGGTGGTGATTGGGGCTTGTGGTTTCCGAGGAATGTAGTCTCCGAGCCGCTTGGTTATTACTGGGCGGCACTTGTCTCAACGTTTTTTGGCGCACCGTTAAGCTACCTGGCATTGAAGGCTGCTTATGCCCTGTCCGGGTTAATCGCTGTTTTTTATACCTACAAACTGGGGAAATTGTTCTTCGACGATAAAACCGGGTGGATTGCAGCTTTGTTGATGGGTGTGAGCTTTTGGGCGATTTTGCAGCAAAGGGCAGTGGTCGGCTATGGTCTGGTATTGGCTTTATTGGTTCCGGCTGTGTATTATCTGTTCAAATCGCTTGAAGAGGACGATTTTAACGCCCTCCTGGTCGGCAGTGTTCTGACCTGTTTTGGGATCATGACCAATAAAGTTTTCCTGGTTCTGCCGCTGGTAAACATTTTAGTTACGTTGACATATTTCACCAGGAAAAACCAGGCGAACCGTCGTAATGCAATCTTATTGCGTGTAGGCTTAGGGTTGATAGTTAGCGTTATCGTGCTGTTGCCTTACCTGTTCGTGGTGTTTTCAAATTTCAAAGCCTGGGCGGCACCTATCACAACTGGGTTTCTGCTTCCTCAGGGCTCAGCGAACGGGATTCTCATCTTTCTGCGCAACCTGTTAAGCGGGATGGGCATCTTCATCTGGAGCAATCAGAGCAGTTGGGTTGATGGGCTCCGAAATCGTCCGGCACTCGACTGGGTCAGCGCAGCTTTCTTCTTGTTTGCCCTTATTCTCATGTTGATTCTCACGAAAAAAAATAACAGGCACCGTTTGCTTTCGATGTTAATTGGCATGGTGTTGTTCCTGGTTCCTTCAGCAATTAATCTCGCCTTTCCTGCGGAGCATCCCGCGCTGGACAAAAGCCTGCCGCTGTTATTATTTGCTATTTTGTTGGCAGCCAGGGGCATGTCTTTGGCTTATGAACAATCCAGTACGCTGCGCATTGCCACTGTGAAAGCCTGGAAGTATGGCTTAACAGCAGTTATTTTGATCCTGGTTGTGTTTATCAACTATCAGCTGATTACTGAAGACTATGCCGTTCAGTTTACGAATTCTGCCTGGAACACCAGGGAAATGGCAAGCGCCATAGCCAACTTTGATGAAGGTCAGGGTGGATATAGCCAGGGCTACATCGTCGGTTATCCGCACTGGGTTGATGCCCGCGCGATCGCGATTCTACAGGGGAAACCGGATGAAAACCTGTCCATCCTCCCGGAAAATATTGAACAGACGGTGGAAACTGCCATCCCGAAGATATTCTTGTTGAATCCTTTTGATAAGGAAGGGATTGGCAAGTTACAATCGGTCTATCCTCAAGGGCTCATCACTACCTATCAAAGTGCCAACCCTGATAAGAATTTTGTTATTTATATTGTAGGTCAATAAGCTTATGAGTGATCAGCTGCCACATTCCGCGACCAAAAAAAACAAACAGCTCAAAAAGTCTGTGGTCATTTTGTTATTGCTCGTGATCATGGTGATCGGAGCTTCGTTCCGGGTGATCAATGTGAACTGGGACGAAAGTTTTCATTTACATCCAGACGAACGTTTTCTCTCACAGGTGATCGCCCAGATTCGACCGGCAGACTCTGTTTCTGAATATTTCAACACGGAATCATCAGCGCTCAACCCGAACACGCATGGATTCACTTTTTTTGTTTACGGGACTTTCCCGTTGTTCCTGATCCGCTATGCTGGAGAATGGACCGGTCAGACTGGCTATGACCTCAATACCCTTCTCGGCAGGCAGCTTTCAGCAGCAGCGGATATTCTGACCATTCTTCTTGTTTTCCTGATCGCCTTCAGGCTTTACAACGAACGGGCTGGTCTGATCACAGCGGCTCTGTATGCCCTGGCAGTTTTCCCGATCCAACAGTCTCATTTCATGACCGTTGATACCTTCACAAACACATTTGGGATGCTCACCGTGCTGGCAGCTGTCAACATCCTCAAATTGAAAACAAAACCAGCTGAAGGTGACAACAGAGCGCTGCTGTTATGGAAGCGTTTCTGGCCATATATCTTTTTCGGGCTGGCATTGGGAATGGCAACCGCGTCCAAGATCAACGCTGTTTCCCTGGCTTTGTTATTGCCCCTCGTCGAGCTGGTGCGCATCAGGCAGATGGACGAATCTGAACGCGCCGGCAGGACTGGCGTGGCGGTATTAAATGTTGTGATTGCCGCTGTTGTCAGCTTTTTGACGTTCCGCGTCCTGCAGCCATATGCTTTTGCTGGTCCGGGGTTTTTTAATTTTGGAATCAACCCGGACTGGTGGAACGGTCTCAGGAACCTGCAGCAGCAAAGCACAGGGGAGGTCGACTTCCCGCCGGCATTGCAATGGATACGACGACCGGTCACATTTTCCCTGAAGAATCTTTTGATTTGGGGTGTGAGTCTACCCTGGGGGATTACGGCTGTGATCAGCTGGTTGGCGATGGGCTGGAAGATTTTCAAGCGAAATGAACTTTACCACGCGCCGATATGGGTCTGGATGTTGCTTTATTACTTGTGGCAGGGCACAGCCTGGGTGAGCTCGATGCGCTATCTCTTGCAGCTTTATCCGCTGATGGCAGTGGTTGCCGGCTGGGGGTTAAATTTTCTTTTGAGCAACAAGCAGGGCTTGAGGGTTAAACGATTCAAACTAACCGCCGGTTCAATTACACGAATCGGCATAGTTTTAACCGCCCTAATCCTTGTCGGCACAGCTGCCTGGGCTTTCGCTTTTACACAAATTTACACCCGACCAGTCACCCGGGTGGAGGCAACCGACTGGATTTATGAAAATCTGGATGGTCCGGTCAATCTTTACATCGAGACGGAAACTGGCGATGTGAAATTGCCCGCGCAATACCGGGCTTATACAACACTGGTGAGCGGTCAGAGCCTGCCCCTGACTTTTTCCATCCAGGAAGCAGCCCACATTGTGGACTTGACCTATCCGGACGTTCAGTCGATTGGATCCTCACTGGAAACTGTTGAATATGAATTAACCATCCTTGACGCTGAAACGAATCAGCCGCTGCATGAAAGCCCGTTCACCAGCTCAAATCCGCTTGCTCCAGACGGCAACAGCCGCCAGAGCTTCCTGGTTTTTTCCTTTGAAGAAGCCATGGAATTGAAAGCAGGCAGACGCTACCAGGCAGTGCTAACCCTGGTGAGTCCTGATTCGCAGAGCTATCTTTCCGGAGTGCCGACTGCAAATCTATATCGGAATAACGGCGAAATGATCCAGGAGACGCTGCCGAAAATCAACGAGATAATCAACCAGCTGCATCCCTACTCCATGCGCGTTAGCACTCTCAACACCGGGTCGGTTACCCGGGTGGAAATCCCTTACTTGTTGGACAATTCTCTATCTGCTGGTCAGAAAAGTCTTCGAATGACGCTCACAGCAAATAATGACAGCGAGGTCGTATCAGCAAGCAGCGTTGTCAGCGGAAGCTTCAACACACCGGGTGATGGTCGCGGTGGACGGGTGGTCTTCAATTTCGACCAACCTTTGGAAGTTACCCAGGCGCAGGACCTTGAATTGCTTTTGGAGCTGCAAACCGGCGAAGGGGAGATTATGGTCTCAACTCCGGGCATCGCCCTGGAGAGCTCCTGGGATGATGGGTTGCCGCTCCCGAGACCGGGCATGGTTCCGTATGACTCCGGTGCAGGTTTGTTCCGGGGTGATTTAAATTTTGAAATGTACTGGCCTGATGAAGCCAGTAAGCGCGAACGCCTATACCAGGTGCTAAACCAGGCAGATTACATCATCATGAGTTCCAATCGACAGTTCGGCACAATTCCCCGCGCTCCTGAACGATATCCGATGAGCACCCATTTTTACCGCGAGCTTATCGGCTGTGGGGAGAACGAAGACACGCTGGATTGCTATTACCGGGCTGAAGAGGGTCAGATTAGCTCAAATTTGGGCTTTGACCTGCTAAAGACCTTCACTTCATATCCAAATTTGGGCAGTCTCGAATTTAATGACCAATACGCGGAAGAAGCTTTTTCAGTTTACGATCACCCCAAGGTATTAATTTTCAGCAAAAATGCCAGTTATGACCCGGAACATACCTGGGAGGTACTCAACGAAGTGGATCTTAGCCAGGCGGTATTCCTGACACCCAGTCAGCTTGATGACCTTAAAGAAGGCGATGATCTGCCTCAAAACCAGCTATTATTGAGTGAAGAGCAGCTTGAGATCCAGCAGGAAGGGGGCACATGGTCTGAGATTTTTGACCGTGACGCTCTTTTCAACCAGCGCCCTTGGACCGGCGTGGCGGCTCTTTACCTTTTCCTGATGTTTTTGGGCTGGGTGGTGTATCCTGTTGTTCGGCTGGCTTTTTATGGTCTGAGAGACAAGGGGTATGGGTTTGCCCGGATCGTCGGGCTGCTGCTTTTCACACTGGCGGCATTTAATCTTGGTTCGGTGAATGTTGCCATCACCAGGGCTTCCCTGATCTATTGCCTGTTGGCGATTGTGGTCTTGAGCATGATTGTCGCCTGGTTTACGCGACAAAAGCTGTTAGCAGATATCAAGGAAAATTGGAAGCAGTTCCTGGTTGAAGAGCTCATTTTCCTGGTCGCGTTCGCCTTCTTCCTGTGGATACGTTATCAAAACCCCGATTTATGGCATCCATGGCGGGGCGGTGAAAAACCAATGGACTTCAGCTATCTGAACGCGGTCATCAAAAGCAGCCTTTTCCCGGCATATGACCCCTGGTACGCGGGGGGGTATATCAATTATTACTATTACGGGCAAATTATTGTCGCCCTGCCGATCAAATTGCTTGGGATTATTCCATCCGTTGCCTATAACATCTTGCTGCCGTTATGGTATGCCATGCTGTTTCTCGGGGCGTTCACTGTTGGCTGGAATCTTGCCTGGTTTGTCCTTAAAGACAAACTTGATAACGATAAGAAAATTTTCGGATGGGCTTTCTGGGCAGGTATTGCCAGCGCACTTCTGCTGGCATTTATCGGAAACCTCGGTGAAATCAAGGTAATCAGCGATGGTCTTGCCGCTTTAGGCTCAGGCGGAGCTGACATCACGCAGGTAAATCTGAGCCAAAAGTTAGTTTGGATTATCAAAGGTATTTCATTATCCGCACAGGGGATGGAGCTGCCCATTGGCGCTGGAACGTGGTATTGGAACCCCAGCCGCACCATTCCCGGTGAACCGATCACGGAATTCCCATTTTTCACCTTCCTTTACGCCGATTTTCATGCCCACCTGATTGCGATGCCAATTGTCATGGCGGCTGTCGGCTGGGGATTGTCGCTCCTGATGGTAAAACAAGGCTGGCAGCAGCTTGCCAGACGGATCTGGTGGGTGGTCATCCCGGCGTTCTTTATTGGCGCGATGGTCATCGGCGCGCTGCAGCCAACAAATACCTGGGATTTCCTTACTTTCGCGGTATTTAACCTCATCATCGTCTTTTATGTTGGCTGGAAGGATTTTCCTGCTCTGACCAATGCAAAGATCCCCCGATGGTTGCGAAAGTTTGCCATTCCCCTGGCTGCCTCAGCAGCGCTCCTGGTTTTTTCGCGGTTGTTGTATGCAAATTTTTCAAACAACTTCTTCCCGGGATATAGCTCGGTTGGTTTCTGGCAAGGTCCAAAAACGCCAGTTGCCTCATATTTGTTACATTGGGGCTTAATATTGTTCTTGATTGCTTCCTGGTTTGGTTGGGAGCTCTACCATTGGATGGCGAACACCCGTATGTCAGCGTTACAACCCTGGAGAAAATACAAACAGGTCATCATCGGCGCGGGTATCGGCATACTTGTGGTTCTGTTTGGATTACTTTTGCTCAAAGTATCGATCGCGATCATCGCCGTACCTTTGGCGAGCCTGGCGCTGTTTTTGATTTTCACTACTCAGAACGATGGCAAACGGCTGGCATACTTTATAATTGGAACTGGTTTGCTGCTGACGATCGTGGTCGAATTGGTTTACCTGGTAGGTGATATCGGCAGGATGAACGTGGTCTTTAAGCTTTACCACCAGGCATGGATGCTCTTAACCCTCCCTCTCGGTCTGGCGGTTGTGATTTTGTTCAGCGAGTTACGCTCCTGGAAAACTCGAAACCAGGTTCTTTTTCAAGTTCCCCTGGCGTTGTTGGTATTTATCGGATTACTCTTCCCGCTGCTTGCCAGCAAAGATAAAATCCTCGACCGGATGGACGCAAACGCTCCTAAAACGCTTGATGGAATGAAATATATGGAAACTTCCAGTTACCAGATGAATGGCGTGGACATGAACCTGGGGCAGGATTATCGTGCCATTAAATGGATGCAGGATAATGTAAGCGGATCTCCTATCATCATGGAAGCCCAGGCATATGAATATGGCTGGGGAAACCGCTACACGATCTATACCGGTTTACCGGGCGTGGTTGGCTGGAATTATCATCAACGTCAGCAAAGGGCAATTTTGGCGAACAACGACGTCTGGTCCAGGGTTGAAGAAGTTAACGCTTTTTATCAGAGCGTGGATAAAAGCTTTGTCACCGATATCCTGGATCGGTACGATGTGGAATACATCGTGGTTGGTCAACTCGAATTTGCCATGTATTCCTTTGAAGGCTTGTCAAAATTTGAAGAATGGAATGGGGAGCTTTGGGACGAAGTCTATCGTGAAGCCAGCACGGTGATCTACAAGGTGAGGTAAAGCATGCTCGATTTTTTGAAATGGTATCTCTTTATCCAGTTCCTCGGTTTGATCAGCCTGCCGCTGACCCATACGGTTTTTCAAAAACTGCGGTCAAAAGGCTTCTATCTCGCCAAACCGCTGGGCTTGTTGTTGTGGGCGTTTGTGTACTGGTGGCTGGTTTCAATTGGTTTGTTACGCAACGACCTGCCCTCGGCAATTATTGCGCTGGGTGTCATCCTTGTGGGCAACCTCGTGGTTCTTTGGCGGACTGGGATTGGACCAATCAAAGAGTGGATTAAGGATTCTCGTAAATTAATAATTGCAAGTGAGGTTGTTTTCCTGGTTGGTTTTGTTTTTTGGGCTGTTGTGCGGGCAGCCAACCCGGAAATCATCCATACTGAAAAATTCATGGAAATGGCATTCATTAATGCGATTCTCAAATCCCCGGGGTTTCCACCGCACGACCCCTGGTTATCCGGTTACAGCATCTCTTATTATTATTTTGGATACGTACTCTCAGCGCTTTTAATTCGGGTTACAGATGTGGCTTCATCCGTTGGTTACAACCTTGTTTCTGCATTATGGTTCGCCCTTACCGCGGCAGGAGCTTATGGGTTGTTATGGGACCTGCTCGCCCAGCGAAAAAAGCCCCGCGAAGATTCAATGCATATCCCTGATAAATACTATTGGCTGGCACTGCTGGCACCGCTGATGATGCTGGTCGTATCAAACTGGTTTGGCGTGCTTGATGTCCTGCACGCCAGAGGGATTGTATCGCCCGAAGCGCTGCAGATGTTCAATTTGCCGGCTTTAAGCACAGATCCTGTCAGGCTTTCCTGGTTTCCTGATCGCGGAGGATGGTCCTGGTGGCAAGCCAGCCGGGTTTTGCAGGATTTTCGTTTAAACGGCACGGCGATTGAAATTATTGACGAATTCCCTTTTTTCACCTTCCTGCTTTCTGATAATCACCCACATTTGCTGGGCATGCCCTTTGTTCTGCTGGCGATTGCACAGGCTTTCAATGCCTTTCTTGGAGGATGGGCTGGTCGATTTATGATTTTTGGCAGGAGCATCCCGCTCAACTGGAAGAACGTATTGATAGCTGTGCTGACTCTGGGCGGACTGGCTTTTTTGAACACCTGGGATTTCCCTTTCTACCTGCTCCTGATCGCCTTTGCGCTGGTAAGTTATTGGACATACCAACAAGGCTGGAGCGGCAAGCGCATCGTGCAGTTGATTTTACTTGGGCTGGCTGGCGGCATCCTTAGCATCCTGGCGTATTTACCCTTCTACCTCAGCTTCTCTTCCCAGGCAGGGGGTCTCTTTCCAAGCCTGGCGTTTTTCACCCGGGGGGGCAACCTGTGGCTCATGTTCGCACCTTTACTTGCAGCGATCATGATCTGGTTGGTTTTTAAGCAGGTAAAGCGAAAAAAACTGCCAGGCGGCAAGTCTTTCTTCTTGACACTGGGGCTGTTCGTCTTCTTGTTCCTGGTCGGTTGGGGGTTGGGCTTCGTGGGCAGCCAGGCAGAGTCACTGGCACCTTTACTTAATGGACTGCAGGGTGCCGAATCGAGCCAGCAGCTTTTGATGGGCTCGCTGCTTGAGCGGGTTAAGTATCCGGGCGCTTTTCTGACCTTGTTTTTACTCGCCTGGCTGGGTTTGGACAGTCTGCTGAACAAGCTTCATCCCGAACCTGAACACACTGAAGAGCAAGGCGAAACTGCGCGACCGAATTCTGGAAGCTTTGTAATCATGCTGATTTTGCTTGGCGCCTTGCTGGTTATCGTGCCCGAGTTTTTATACCTGCAGGATCAGTTTGGCACGCGCATGAACACGATCTTTAAGTTTTACTTCCAGGCATGGATCTTATGGTCGCTTGCTGGAAGTTTTGCGATCAGCGATTTACTATCGGATTCAAAAGCAAAGGTGAACAACTTTTTCGGACCTCTCTTGCTTGCAGTTGGTTTGATCAGTTTTGGCATCTCAGTGCAGCAGCGGCAGGTTTCACTGGCGGAAAATTTCGGCAGCAGCGTGCTTGATGCCATTCTGTTGATTATCCCGCTGCTTTTCCTGGTCTGGATTGGTTACTATCTTTTGACCAGGCGACCCAAATCTGCCCTTGGTATTCTCTGCCTGGCAGCCATGGCGGGCGGTTTGGTTTACCCGGTGATTGAACTTTGGAACAAAACTGAAGGGTTTAATCCGCGTGATGGCTATTCACTGGATGGAAAGCAGGAATTTTATCTTTCTTCAGCAGACGAAATGACAGCCGCTGCCTGGCTGGCAGATGCCCCATTGGGCGTGATGGCTGAGGCGGTTTCCGATACCGGGGGAAGTTATACTACCTACAACCTGCTTTCCACCTTTTCCGGGATGCCCTCGGTGCTGGGATGGATAGGGCATGAAGCCCAGTGGCGGGGTGGCTATGAGGAAATTGGAACCAGGCAAAGTGATTTGCGCGAATTGTACAGCTCGTCCAGTTGGGAGAGAGCACTAACCGTCATCGACCAGTATAATATTCGTTATATCGTTGTCGGCGAGTTGGAACGCCAGACTTATTCCGTGGAAGCGGATAAGTTTGATGACAATCTTGAAAAGGTTTTTGAAACGGAATCGTTGGATATATACGAGGTGATTCGACCCTGATGAGCACAGAAAGCAGAAGAATTTATCAAAAATTCGCCTTGGTACCAGACAGCCAGTTCGTCTTGGTGATGATCGCGTTCGCGATCGGGATGGCAGTGCGCCTAGTCTCTCTGGGCGCGACATTATTCACAGGCAATGAAGTTTCGCTGGCTTACCAGGCTCTCCAGGTCTCCCGGCACCTGGCGGTATCGAGCAGCGCTGTCCCGGCGTATACCGGGTTGACCTCTTTATTGTTTTTCTTATTCGAGCCGAGCGGATTGGCGGCACGCTTGCTACCGGTTGTAGTTGGGGCGTCTCTGGTCGTAATTCCCTGGTTTTGGAAAGATCGGCTGGGCACCAGGGCAAGCTTGATTTTGAGCTTTGCTTTAGCCCTGGACCCAACCTTTGTCGTTTTTTCAAGAGCGATCAATGGAGGCAGCCTGGCACTGGCTGGGATCCTCTGGGGTCTGACTTTTCTCCGGACCAAAAAACCAGCTTTGGCAGGCATCGCCGTGGGAATGGGGTTCCTGGGAGGGGTTAACTTTTGGAATTATTTGGTTTTAATTGCCATTATCCAGCTTGTCGCCAGGTTAATAGAGCCCTCTTTTAGTTTAAGGGAATATTTTGAAATGGAAAGCAAATCGGTAAATTGGGCTGCTGCTGCGGTCGCTTTTGTGATCACAATTGCCCTGGTGAGCACTTCTTTTTTGCTTGACCCGGCTGGATTGGGCGGGGCAGGCAGCGGCATTTTGGGTTATTTTAAGCAATTTTCAGAACCCTTCGAGAAACCAATCTATCATTCTATTTACCTGATCTTTGCGCATAGTTTTTTGCCGATGGTGTTATTCCTCCTCGGGTTAATCAAAGCGAGAGGAACCAACACGCAGTCGGCTTATTCAATTTTGGGTATCTCTGCCGCAGTAAGTGTGGGCTTCTCAATAATTGTCAGCCGTTCGAGTTTTGAGCTGCTGCTCTTTCCGACTTTACTGTTTTGGGTCGGTGGAGCGATATGGCTTGGTGGGTTTGTGTTCGAAGAATCAGAGCGGAACCTGGCAACCATCGGAAATTCACTGTTTATCTTTGCCCTGCTAATATTTATTTCTCACAACCTGCGCCGGTTGGCACCGCTCCAGGTTTCAAGCCCCCAATTCGTCAATTTCAGCCTGATGATCATCGCTGGAATTGTATTGCTGGTCTTGTCGTGGTGGTTGGTAAGTTTTTCCTTGACTAAACCGAAAAGCAGCCAGGTGCTGCTCGTAACCTTGCTTCTTTTTCTTGCTGTGCTTAATTTGTCCAGCGTTTTCAGGGGGGTCAAGGTCGACCAGGCATTTCGCTGGAATGAATACCTTGGCAGCCAGGTTTTGCTGCCAAACCAGAATATCGGGCAGATCCAGGCGGAGTTTGCCCTGGCGGGAAAGTCTCCAGCGCAGCTCGGTTCTTATGATATTGCTGAACTGCCGGAAGCTCTCGGGTGGTATTTTAGCAATTTTGCGATCGAACGAAACGAAGAAACCCCCAGCATGGTCCTGACCCGTTCCTCCGAAATGCCGGCTGCCCAGGTTGAACTCAGGGGTATGAACGTTGTGTTGGAACGATCGGTCAACTGGTTCTCAAACGCGCCAGCCAATTACCTGCGATTATTAATCGGAGCTAAGCCCCAGTTCGTTGACCAAAACGCGGTTTTGTGGGTGAAAACAAATTTGTTTACAGGAGCTAATCAATAGTATGTGTGAAAGAGAATTTCAAAACCTTCCGGATACAATTTCCATTGATGGTCCGGCAGCATCCGGCAAATCAACGATTGGCAACCTGATTGCCAACACGCTGGGCTACATTTGCCTCGACACTGGCATCATGTACCGGGCTGTGACCAGCCAGGCTTTGAAAGAAGGTTTGGACATTTCAGATGAAGAGTCGATCAGCCAGCTTGCGGAAAGAATTGACATTGATATTCTCCCATCCAGCAGCGACGATGGTCGCCAGTTTGATGTCATCATCTGCGGAGCAGACCACAGTTGGGAAATCCGCTCAAACGATGTAAACCAAAATGTATCCGAAGTTTCGGTCTATCCCCGCGTACGCAGTGCCATGACCGAACTGCAGCGCAGCATCGCGAAAAAAGGCAAAATTGTAATGATCGGCAGGGATATTGGCACGGTTGTACTACCGCAGGCGGATCTGAAGATTTACCTGGAAGCCAGCGCGGAGGTGCGGGCACAGCGCAGATATATCGAAGATCTCGCCCGGGGTAAAAAGATCTGCTTTGATGATGTCCTCAATTCAATCAAACATCGCGATGAACTCGACTCGGGCAGAGCTTTGGCTCCCTTAAAACCTGCAGACGACGCGGTTATCGTTGATTCTGATCGGATGACCGTTTACGAGGTCGTTGAACATGTTTTGGACCTGATTGCTCGCAGATAGCCTGTTTATTCTCCATTCAGACATTCTGCCATGCTATAATTCTTTATCATGGTTTACCAGGGTTTAATCACAGAAACCAGGCTTTTTATTCTGCAAGGACAAAACGCGAACAGCCTGAAACCGGCTGCATTTTTGCTGCCAATTCTTACGCTCGTTTTCGTGGGATTCCAACTGTACAGAATGGCGAAAAAGCCTTTCCATCAGAAATTCTACACAAGCCGCTGGTTTTATATCCTTCTTCTGAGCCTGATCCCATTGCTTTTTACAAATGCGACCCCATTTGACGGCACGGTGTTGGGGTTCACCGGTGAATCGTACCAACCGATCATGCCGCTGCTTGCTGGTATTCCCGCAATCCTGGCGGTCGGTGTGGTTGGTCCTGTAGCCGCTGTGATTATCGCGATTCTGACCGGGGCAGCACAAGTTCTGCTCTTTCAGCAAGACTTGTCACTGCTTATGTATTATCCGGTTTTAGTAACCCTTTTTACTTACCAGGTCAACGAAAGTCTCGAAGATACAACCAATCCGCGGGTGGTGATTGCCAAGTTGATCGAAACCGCAATGCTCTTGCTGCTATTCTGGATGCTCTACCAATTCGGACTGGCGTTTGTTTATGGTCTCAGGGATGCGATCGCTGTTCTGACGCAAGCAATCTTCCTGTGGATCATGCACTTGCCTGAGATTATCCTGGCGGCTGTCGCCCTGTCCTTCTTATTGCGTTATTTTCCAGCGGAATGGAAGCCGAAAACGTACCTGAACGAGTCTCGAAACTCAAACCTGGTCACCAGCATCATTGACCAGGTATCAGAACTGAGCAAAGGCAATTATGACCACAAACCAGCCAATTTCAACCGTACCCAGGGTGAACGTGCGATCAACGAAGCGATCGAAGATCTGAGAAAGAGCTTGCAGGTCCGCACTGACACGCAATCGCGCCTGCTTTCATTGGACCCTTCCCATTATTCCCGGGAAGGGTATGACCTGGTGATGTCTTCCATCCTCAGAGCCGCGCTCACAAGGGATGCGAGCGCGGCACGTCTAATTTTGCTCGGGAACATCGGGCAGTCAGCCAAACCAGAGATGCGCCTGAGGATCGGACAGGGTGAACACACGCGCAATTATGCCTATCTTGATGTGCTCATCCTGGAGAAAATTGCCGATCAGGACCAGCTGGTGTTGAGCGATATCAAAATTGACGATTACTTCGGGCTCACACCCGGCACCCCCTATCCAAAATCGATTGTCGCTTTACAGCTGCGCGGAAATGAAGGCTCGCGGGGAGCGCTTTGGGTTGGTTTTGAACAAAACCGCTGGTTCAGTAACGAAGAAATCGATTTTTACCGCGAACTGGGTCTCAGAGCGACCGCCGCATTGAATACCAAGGATCAGATAACCCAGGTTCGAAAGGAGAAAACCTGGTTGAACGAAGTGCTTAATTCGATTCCGGATCCAATTGTTGTTGTCGATGTATCCGGGGAGGTCGTTTTTGAAAACTTTGCCGGGCAAAATTTGTCCCAATTGCCGGCAGGTCTGGTCATTGCCAGCCAAAACCAAAAGTCTATTCCACAATCCGTGATGGTTGAGCTGATGCAGAAGCACAAAGCCGCCAACGACAAAGAAAAGACCATCCGGCTGGGAGAGGAAGAATATCGGGTTGAAATTCTGCCAGTCAAACTCGAAGGGAAAGAGACAGGAACAATCGTCTACCTGAGGGACAACCGCCAGAATAACCAGGCAGTGCGGGAAAAGAGCGAATTTGTCAGCAATATAAGCCACGATTTACGCTCACCGTTAAAACTGATGGGAGGTTATACACGCCTGATTAAACATATAGGCAATCTCAGCTCGCAGCAAAACATCCTGGTAGACAGGTTGGAATCCGGCATCGAAGACATGCGCAGGTTGGTCAATAAAGTGTTGGAACTGGAGCGGTTGGACAATGACGCCGGGCTGATGTACACCACCTTTGACTTCAAAGAGATGGTCAATGAGAGCATTGATATGCTCGAAGTACAGGCACAGCAGAAGAAGATCACCATCCACACTGATTTTGGTTCTTTAAAGACTCCTTATATTTCAGCGGACAGGATCTTAACCCAGCAAGCCATCTATAACCTGATCGAAAATGCGATTAAATTCAGTCCCAGGGGGGAGACTGTGCTGATCAGGGCAGAAAAAGACGCCTCCTGGATGCATCTGAGCATCAAGGATAATGGCAAAGGCATCGCTCCCCTGGACCAGACCAGGATTTTCAATCGGTTTTTCCACATGGATGATGAGCAAAACTTCGACAACCGGGGACAAGGATTGGGGTTATCTATAGTAAAATCAATCGCAGAGAAACATGGTGGTTCTATCTCGGTAGACAGTAAGTTAGGTTCAGGGAGCATATTCCACCTGGATATTCCTCTTCATCGCCTGGAAGGGCTGAAAAACTTGACAAAGCACAGTGATTAATTATATAATAGTAGTTTGCGTAAACTAACCGGACACGGCATAAACACACTGGAAAAAATAAGTCCAGCGGGTTTTTCGTGTCTTAAGCACCCTCAGCAAATATGGAGGTATGAGTGGAATCTAAAGAAATGAAAGCACTGCGTATCAATCTTGCCTCACCCGAAGTAATCCAAAGCTGGTCATATGGCGAAGTCCTGAAACCCGAAACGATCAACTACCGCAGGTTGCGACCGGAAAAAGACGGCTTGTTCTGTGAAGCAATTTTTGGACCTACCCGTGACTGGCAGTGTTATTGCGGGAAATACAAAAATCCCCGGTATAAAGGAATCGTCTGTGATAAATGCGGCGTCGAAGTGACCAAATCGTCCGTCAGACGCGAACGCATGGGTCACATCGAACTGGCTGCTCCGGTTGCCCACATCTGGTACACCCGACGTATTCCTTCTTACCTGGGTCTTCTCCTTGATATCTCGAGAAAGAATCTCGACCGTGTGCTTTATTTCGCCCAATACATCGTCACCTATGTTGATGAGGATGCCCGACAGAAGGCACTCAAACGATTGGAAGACGAAGACAGCGTTTCAGAGCGTGAATTGGGAGAACAACTGAATGCGAAAATCGCTGATACGAAGAAACAGCGGGATGCCAACCTGAAACAACTCGATGCCGACCAGGCTGCGATTGACCAGGAATATGACGAAAAAGTTGCCAGCCTGTTTGAGCCGGTTATTTCTGCCGGGCAAGACCTGGAACGTGAACTGGACGAAAAAGCTGGAAAAATCATCCGGAAACCGATCATCTTCGCGATTAATGGCGTTGAAAAGACAATCGTTGAACCCGGTCAGGAAGTCACTGCCAAACACGTTTCCGAAGTGCAAACGTTGGTTCGTGATCATATGGAAGAACTTGAACGTGATCTTCGCGCCGAAAAGAGCGAAAGGCTTGAAAAGCTGGGCATGGAGAAAGAAAAAATCCGTGCCGAAGCTGACCTGGCTATGGAAGGTTTGCGCAGTCAGCTCAATGACGAGCAATCGGTAACCAGGAATGAAAACGCGATTAAAAAAGACGAACTTTGGGAACTTGAACCTTTCACATTCATGAGCGAATCCCGTTATCGTGATTTGAAATCCCGCTGGGGCAACGTCTTTAAGGCAGACATGGGCGCTGAAGCTTTCTATGACATCCTGCACAGGCTCGACCTCGATGCACTTTCAGAAGAACTGTGGAATGAAGCCCGCACCACCAAGAGCAAGCAGAAACGAAAGAAAGCCACCAGCCGTTTGAAGGTTGTGGAAGCATTCCGCCGTTCTACAAATCGCCCTGAATGGATGATCCTGACTGTTCTGCCCGTGATCCCTCCCGATTTGCGCCCGATGGTGCAGCTGGATGGCGGTCGTTTTGCAACCTCAGACCTGAACGACCTCTATCGCCGGGTTATTAACCGTAACAATCGTCTGAAAAGACTGCTCGAGTTAGGCGCCCCGGATGTGATCGTTCGCAACGAAAAGCGCATGCTCCAGGAAGCGGTTGACTCACTGATTGACAACTCACAGCGCGGTCGAATGCTCAGCCGGCGCGGACGCCGTGAATTGCGTTCGCTCTCTGACATGCTAAAAGGCAAAAAAGGTCGTTTCCGCCGCAACTTACTCGGAAAGCGCGTTGACTATTCCGGACGTTCGGTTATCGTGGTTGGTCCGCACCTCAAACTCTATCAGTGCGGTCTGCCCAAAGCGATGGCGTTGGAACTTTACCGCCCGTTTGTGATCGCTGGTCTGGACAAACACGAATATACAAACAACATCAAAGGCGCAAAAAAATATATAGAACGCAACCGACCCGAGGTTTGGGAAGTTTTGGAAGAGGTAATCAAGGATCGCCCGGTGCTGCTTAACCGCGCCCCAACGCTTCACAGATTGGGTATCCAGGCGTTTGAGCCAATACTCGTTGAAGGCAGTGCCATCCAGCTGCACCCGCTGGTTACCACGGCATTTAATGCCGACTTTGATGGCGACCAAATGGCAGTCCATGTTCCTTTATCTGATAAAGCGGTTATGGAAGCCCGCGAGTTGATGCTTGCAAGCAAAAACCTGCTCAAACCTGCCAGCGGCGAGCCCGTCATTTCCCCAGGAAAGGATATGGTCCTTGGTGTTTATTACCTGACAATGGACCCTCCACAGGAACCCAACAGCAATATCAGGGTGTTTGGTGAAATCGACGAGGTTTTACTGGCGTATCAGCTCAAACAGGTGAAAGTACACACCCGCATCAAACTGCGCGTGTCGACATTCTTCGATAATGAACATAATCGACTCGAACATGCCGAAGTGCGCATCATAGACACCACTGTTGGGCGTGCGATCTTTAACGATATCCTGCCCAAATCGATGCAATTTACCAACCAGGTTCTGGATAAGGGCGGCGTGCGCGATTTAATCAGTGAAATCTATAACACCGAAGGTCTCGACGAGACCACCCGTATCGCAGACAGCGTCAAGGACATCGGTTTTCGTTATGCTTCTCAATCCGGTTCCACACTGGCGGTTTCTGACATCACTGTCCCACCGGAGAAAAAAGGCTTGATTGATGACGCTCTGATCGAGGTTGAGAAAATTCAGAGGGCTTACCGACGAGGTTTGTCTTCAGAAACAGAACAAAACAACAACATTATCAAAGTCTGGCAGGATACCACCAATAAGGTCGGTCAGGCTGTACGCAAACACCTGGACCCCAATGGCAACCTGTCGACGATGGCGCTTTCCGGCGCGACAAAGGGCGGTTTCAGCCCGATTTCGCAGATGGCTGGTATGCGTGGTTTGATGGCAGACCCTTCCGGTCGTATCATCCCCATGCCGATTCGCTCCAACTTCCGCGAAGGTCTTTCCGCATTGGAGTATTTCATCTCCACTCACGGAACCCGTAAGGGTCTGGCGGATACCGCTCTGCGTACTGCTGAAGCCGGTTATCTGACCCGCAGACTTGTTGATGTCGCCCAGGATATCATTATCAATAACGAAGATTGTGGTACCGAAGATGGTATCTGGATCAACGCCAAAGAAGATATTGCTGGTCAACCGTTCGGAGATCGCCTGGTTGGTCGCCTGCTCGCTAAACGGCTTGCCGACCCGGAAACAGGTGAAATTATCGCTGATCGTAACGATCTGCTTACCAATGATCTGACCCGGAAAATCGTGGATGCCGGCATCACTGAAGCATTCGTACGCTCCCCGCTGACCTGTGAATTGGTTCACGGCATTTGTGCTTATTGCTATGGCACCGATCTCGGTCGTGGTGAAATGGTCAAGCTCGGTTCCGCTGTAGGCATTGTAGCCGCGCAATCGATTGGTGAACCAGGCACCCAGCTGACGCTGCGCACCTTCCACACTGGCGGTGTTGCCGCAGGCAGTGATATTACCACTGGTTTACCCAGGGTTGAAGAATTGTTCGAAGCCCGCAAGATGCCCAAGGACGAGGCAGTTATCACTGAAATTAACGGCATAGCCCGGGTTTTGCAATCCGAAAAGAATCCCGACCAGCGCACGGTCCAGGTTGAAGATATTGTCATGGTCTCTGACGACTATGCCATTCCTGAAGACTGGGAGATCATGGTGGCTGAAGAAGATGAAATAGCGAAGGATGCAGTCATCGCGACTCATGGCGAAACCACCATCACGGCAAAAAACGCGGGGCGTGTCCGTTTCGAAGGAGAGCGTGTAATCGTCTCCCACGAGGATGAGCTCAAGGAGTTGTATGAAATTCCTTCCACCTCCCGACTCAGCATCAAGGACGGTCAGCAAGTGGAAGCCGGACAGCCTTTGACAGAAGGCTCCCTGAACCCCCATACCATCCTGAGGATCAAAGGTCGTGAAGAGACCGAAGTTTATCTGCTTAAAGAAATCCAGCAAGTCTATCGCACCCAGGGTCAGAATATCAACGACAAGCATTTCGAGGTAATTATCCGAAAGATGCTCAGCAAGGTTCTGATCACCCGTCCTGGCGATACCAGGTATCTTCCCCAGGACCTCGTGGACAGGCTGGAGATTCGTCGTGAAAATGAGGAACTGCTCGCCAAGGGATTAAGACCGGCACGATACGGTGAGATTCTGCTGGGTGTTTCCAAGGCATCTTTGAGCACGGATTCGTTCCTCTCAGCCAGTTCCTTCCAACATACCATTAAGGTGTTGGCAGGCGCAGCAATTGAATCCAAGGTTGACCCTCTCTATGGTCTCAAGGAAAATGTGATCATCGGTAAGTTGATTCCGGCTGGGACCGGTTTTGTACCTGGTCGCTTTGAAGAGCAAACCGAGGAAGCTGTTGAGCCAGGCAGTACTGATATCCAGGTTGGTCAGCTCGATATCTTCCCGGATGAAGAGATTGACGACTTCGATGAAAATGAGGACGAACACCTCTTCGACGAAGATGATCTTGATACTCTCGACGAATTCGAGGCATCAGTCGTTGGCGAGTCTGACGCTGAAGAAGAAATCGAGGAGGAAGATGTGGAGCTCGATTTCGCAACTGACCTTGAAGATGATGACTTTGACCCGGATGAGGATGACGATTTCCTCGACGTCGATGATGACGAATAAGGTCAGATAAAAAAATTAACACCCGGAGAATCCAACTCTCCGGGTGTTTTATGCTATAGTTAAAGGTCGTAATCTACCTGTATTGACGATAATTAGAAAGAAAAAATGTCCATGGTTTCTGCCAATATAAGTAAAATCAATATCAATGCTGAAATGCAGCAAAGCTACCTCGATTACGCCATGAGCGTAATCGTTTCGCGTGCTTTGCCTGATGCTCGCGACGGACTGAAGCCTGTGCAGCGCCGAATTCTCTATGCCATGTATGACATGGGCATCCGTGATAACACTCCCCACAAAAAATCTGCCAGGATCGTCGGTGAAGTGTTGGGCAAATACCATCCCCACGGCGACTCTGCAGTTTATGATGCCATGGCAAGAATGGCGCAGGATTTTTCGCAGCGATATATGCTGGTGGATGGTCAGGGGAACTTTGGCAGCATCGACGGCGATCCCCCAGCGGCAATGCGCTATACAGAAGCCCGGCTTTCACCTGTTTCGATCGAACTGCTGCGTCAGCTTGACATGGAGACCGTCAATTTTTCCGACAATTTTGATGGCACCCTGAAAGAGCCCTCGGTCCTGCCGGCTGCGATCCCAAATATGCTGGTAAACGGAGCTTCTGGTATTGCCGTTGGCATGGCAACCAATATTCCACCGCACAACCTGGGCGAAACCATTGATGCCCTGGTGATGATGCTTCAAAACTGGGAGAAGATCGAAGATATCACCGTCGATGACCTGATGGTCCATATAAAAGGACCCGACTTCCCGACCGGCGGTTTGATTTTACAGGATGACAGCCAGGAACCACTCTCTCAAATTTATGGTTCCGGGCATGGCACCGTGAAAATGCGCGCGCAGACACGCCTCGAAGAAATGTCGCGCGGGCGTATGCGCATCATCGTAACCGAGCTGCCCTACATGGTCAACAAATCCAGCCTTATTGAGAAGATCGCCAGTATTGTCCGCGAAGGTGGTCTGGAAGGGGTTACCGATTTACGTGACGAGTCCGACCGGCAGGGGATGCGCATAGTCATCGACCTGAATAAAAATGCCGATACGGACGAAATCCTGACAACGCTTTATAAGCGCACGCAAATGCACAGTACCTTTGGGATCAATATTCTGGCATTGGTGGATGGCAGCCCCCACCGTTTGTCACTAAAACAAGCGCTGCGAGTTTTCGTGGAGCACCGCCTCGAAGTTGTGCGGCGTAGAAGCGAATATCTCTTGCGAAAAAATGAAGAACGCCTGCATATTCTCAAGGCTTTGCGCATCGCCATCCAAAACATCGACGAAATTATCCGCATCATTAAAAAATCGAAAACGGTTGATGACGCCAGGCAAACCTTGATGACCAGGTATAAACTGGATGAAATCCAGGCAAACGCGATCCTGGAGATGCCATTACGCCGCCTGGCATCGTTGGAACGCCAGAAAATTGAAGACGAATACAAAGAAGTCAGCAAGTTGATTGCGGAGCTTGAGGCTCTTTTGAAATCCCCCCAAAAGATGCGCCAGGTTGTGATCGATGAATTGAGTGAAGTCAAGGATAAGTTTTCGGATTCGCGGCGAACGCAAATTATCAAGCTGGGTGAAGGCGAAAAAGCCTCGGATTTCCTGACTGTTACGGATGTGCTCCCCCTTGAGCATTATTGGGTGGAACTCAGCGAAGACGGGCTGCTTTCACGCACGGAAGGGGACAAATGCAACCGCCTTGGAGGTGAGAAAGCTCCCTGGAGCCTCGTGAGGACGAATTCGCACCAAACAATTTTCCTCGTGACCACGGAAGGACGCTCTGCGGCGATTGCATCGCTATCAATCCCGATACAAAATGGGAAAGACAGCGCTGCTCCCGCGCACAAGATCGCTCCACTGCATGCCAACGACATTTTGCAGTCGATTTTTACTGTACCAATCGAATCCAAAGACCTGCCCGAAAGATTTGTGATAACAATCAGTCGGCATGGAATGATCAAGCGCTCGGCTGTTGCAGATCTGCCGGGTGTGTCTGCGAGTGATTTTGTGTTGACAAAGATCAACCAAAACGATGAGTTGTTCCAGGTGCTGATATCTGATGGTACTCAGCACGTGTTGTTGACCACAGCCCAGGGCATGTCCATTCGCTTCGATGAAAATGACGTGCGTCCGATGGGTTTGGTCGCTGCGGGCGTGAATGCGATCAAGCTAAAGGAGAATGATTACATCGTTGGCGCTTCCCTGGTTTCCGACAGGGACGAGGTGGCTCTGCTGACACGCCTGGGCATGGCAAAGCGTGTTCCCGCGACGGATATTCCCAAACAGGGGCGTTATGGTCAGGGAGTGATTGGCTGGAGATTAGCTGGTGATGACCTGGTTGCCGCGCAATTAGTTGGCAAACTGACCGACAGAGGAATTGCGCACTTCAGCAAAACTGCCAGCAAGGTTTTCACCATAACCAACGCGGTCAGCCGTAAACGTAGCGGAAATGGTCAGGTGATGTATACACTCAAGCCGGAGGACGAGGTGATCGGTTTCACCACGCTGGTGGACTACAGCGAATATTGGGGTGATAACAAGCTCTGATAGCTTCAGGGGAAAATCGGTTCAAATTCACCCAAAATGGGCAAAGGTTTCGTGATCAGGACGTCTGTCCAAGCTATTATGCTGGCAAAAACCTCCCTTACATTCCAAAACAAGAAGCGGGAACGAATATAACGGGATTGCTCAACCGGCACACCAACCACATCGATTCCGGAATTTTCGCACAAAAAAACCGCGCGGGGCAGGTGGTAAGCCTGGGTGACAACGATCAGCTCATCCATGCCAAAAATATGCCTGGCACGGTAGCAAGAATCGTAGGTGCGGCGCCCGGCATAGTCCGGAACCACGTCTTCCTCCGGGATACCGGCTTCGATGGCATAGGTTTGCATGGCTCCCGGTTCATTGTAGTAGACCGAGTCGTTATCTCCCGAAACCAGAAGTTTCTGCACTTTTCCAGCCTTGTAGAGCTGAATGGCAGCGTCCAGGCGGTCCCTTAACGGGAGCGATGGACCACCGACTGCATTCAACCCAGCGCCGGGTACCAAAACGACAGCTTTCGATGGGACTGTATCCAGGTTATAAACTGAATCCTGGGTAAGCAGGAGCATCGCAATTCGTAGCCCTCCTGTAAGAAAAAAGAGGATGCAGGCTGTAATAATCAGGAAACGAAAAATAACTTTCACGATTATCATCATCTTGCCAGGTCGACCAGGCGAACATCCGTGGTAGAAAGCAGATCACGCAGTACCTGGTAGCTGGTATCGTGTATTGGCTCCAGTTGAGCGATTTCATAGTCCAGCATCTGGCTCAGCAGTGCTTTGCCGATATCTTCCCTCGAAAAGTTGCGCAGGTATTCCGACAGCTGGTTTTGCAAGGTCAGGTCTATCTGCGGGCTGACCGATAAATTGATGTTCGGGATGATAGCCGGCGAAATCCAGAGGATCGGCAGCGTTTCGATAACATCTGGCAGGTCATGGATTACTTCAGAACTTGTGCGCGGGTCAGCTGAAATTGCATAGGTGGAAGTGTAGGCGCAGACTCCTTTTATGTAAAGGGCGCGCATGCTGGCACTAAAAGAAAAGGTGAGCACCGGACGCAGGTAACTGATTGAATTCTGATTTAAATAACCGAGCGGCACCCAATAGCCCGCTAACGAATCTTCTTGAGTAAGGCAGGGGCGCATCCCTGCCAGCTGCGCGAGTGCCTGCCCTGCTGTTGATGGTGAGGTGTTTGTGGCTGCATCAAAGTGACTTTCCAGCTCGCCGTCTTTGTGTCCCAGAAACTGAATTCCATATGCGGTAACCCCGAGATGGTTGGTTACCAACAGCGAGCTGGCGAGGTTTTTTTGACTGGCAAGCAAATATTCGGGCGCGGTCAGCCAGGTAAGCTGGACCTCTGACCTTTGCAGGGCAAGCTCGAGGTCAACGTAATTTCCAAAAGCTCTCGCCACGACTTCCAGACCAAGCCCTTCGCTCATATGCATCATCACCGATTGCACTGCTTCGTTTTGACCGGCGACAAACTCATCAATAATTATGCCCATAACCAATGGGTTACCCTCCGAGCCAATTGGAACAGTCGTGGGTGTGTAGGTTGGTAAGGGGGTCAGAGGCAGGGGCTCAGCAGTTAGGGTGACTGGATTAAAGTCCAGGGTGGGCTGCTGATTTAAAAATCCTGAACAAGAACCAAGCAAAATCAGGCAGAGGAGCAAGCCCCCATAAACAAGAAATCTTGTCTTTAACATGGCTGAATTTTACCTTATTTGCGCCAAACGATTACCGTTGGTTTCATTTTTCGAAAAACTGAAGGTGGAGTATGTTAAAATTTGGAAAACACGGAGGCTGGTATGAATATCATAATCGAAAAAATTAACAAGCCTGAAGAGATGAATTTCATCCTTGGGCAGTCACATTTCATCAAAACCGTTGAAGACATTCACGAGATGATGGTTACCTTTGCCCCAACCGCAAAGTTTGGACTGGCATTTTGCGAGGCTTCCGGTATGCGTCTTGTCCGCTTTGCTGGCAATGATGAGAGCCTGATCGAGCTGGCGAAAGAGAATGCCCTCCGAATAGCTGCGGGTCACTGCTTTATTTTGTTCCTGGGGGAAGGGAGCTTCCCGATCAACATCCTGACTAATCTTAAAACCGTTCCCGAAGTGGTCAATATTTTTTGCGCAACTGCCAATCCGACCGAGGTTGTGTTGATCGAAACCGACCTGGGCAGAGGTGTTTTAGGTGTGGTGGATGGGTTTTCGCCGCATGGCATCGAAACAGAAGCGGATATCACCTGGCGGAAAGATTTCTTACGGACAATTGGGTATAAGTTTTAACCCCTACTGATTTGCCCATTGGTGAAGGGCAGTCAGATTTTTTAACGCATTGGCACGGTGGCTGATCGTGTTCTTAATTGCCGTGCCAAGTTCAGCCATCGTTTTGTTGTAAGGCGGTATAAAAAACACCGGGTCATACCCAAAACCTTCTTCTCCCCGAAATTCTTCGATGATTTCTCCGTCGACTGTTCCATGATAATGGGTCCATGTGGTCGGGTTTTGGTAAAACACTGCAACGCAGTTAAAGCGAGCCAGCCAGGGTTTGGGCATTCCTTCCAGCTTTTTAATCAGGTACAGGCAGCGATCGCGGTCATTCGCTCCCGGCTGAGGGTTAAAGCGGCGGGAATGGATTCCCGGTGCCCCGTTAAGCAGCTCAACTTCCAGTCCGGAATCATCAGCAAGCACAGGCAAACCACTGGCACGATGAAAAGCTTCTGCTTTTATCAGTGAATTTTCCAGGTAGCTACTCCCGGTTTCTGCAACTTCCAGCCTGATACCAAGATCCCCGGGTTTGATCATCCGCAAGGGCAATCCGGAAAGGATCGCGCTGATCTCTTCGAATTTATGCTGGTTGTTACTTGCAACTAAAAGGTTCTTCATACTTTGTCCATATGCTGGAGTCCTGGCGGACCACATGATATAATCACGAAAAATACTTTAACAATTGTAACTGCCATGGAAAACATTAAGTATTCCCTACGAACAAATATCGGTTTTTTCCTAAATAAGCCTATCGGATATAGCCGAAATTTCGAAATAAACTTCCCAGAAATTTTTATCGAACCGGATTTGCTCGCTCGAAATTTGATTGGGCACTATTCGTTCTCCCGGACGAGTGAGGGTTTGTTGCTGCAAGCTGATCTCGAGGCGGACATTGACGGTCAGTGCAGCCGCTGTTTGGAACCGATGCAGGTCCATATCCATACGAATTTTGAGGAATTGTACGTCTTTGAACTCCGCATGATCGAAGAGCTGGACGAAGAGTTGGTTCCTAAAGATGGCTATATCGATTTGGGCATACCCTTCCGAGACTATATACTGCTGGAATTGCCGATAACATCACTTTGTAAACCTGATTGTAAAGGTATCTGCCTGGAATGCGGGCAAAACCTGAACACCAGACCCTGTGAACATAATCACGGTATAGATTTTTCTTAAACAACGGGCTTTTGTATAAAAGCACGACAAGGATGGTAAAATTTGCCGATGCTTTCTGATAGGAGTTAACTTTGAACGAGAACATTTTAATCGCTGTTGCCTGGCCATACGCAAATTCTGATATCCACGTCGGTAACATCACCGGCTCTCACTTACCTGGCGATATCGTTGCCCGTTATCATCGCCTGAGAGGCAATCGAGTGCTGATGGTCTCTGGTTCTGACTCCCATGGTACGGCGATCACGATCAAGGCTGACCAAACCGGGCAAACTCCTTACCAGATCTATTCGCATTATCACCCGCGTTTCATCGAATTGTTCCAGCGACTGGGAATAAGCTATGATCTGTTTACATCCACTCATACCGATAACCATTTTTCTATCTCCCAGAAGGTTTTCCTTTCTCTATTGGAGAACGGCTATCTTAAGAAGAATGTATCCAAACAATGGTACAGCCCGGCGCAGAATCGTTTTTTGCCAGACAGATACGTTGAGGGAACTTGTTATATTTGCGGCTATGAAGGCGCGCGCTCTGACCAATGCGAGCACTGCGGCAACGAGCTGGAAGCCGAAAAACTGATCAACCCCCGCTCAAAAGTTGATGGCGCCACCCCCGAGCTTAAGGAAACTGAACACTTCTACCTGGACCTCTCAACTCTGGAACCGCAAATTCAGCAGTTTCTAAAAGATCGTGAAGACTATTGGAGACCAAATGTTTTACGCCAGTCTCTGGGCACAATCCAATCAGTGGGTTTGAAACCAACCTCGATCACGCGGGATTTGGAGTGGGGGATTCCGGTGCCGCTGGGAGGTTGGGAGGGGAAGTGTCTGTATGTCTGGTTTGAGGCTGTGATCGGTTATTTGTCGTCAACCGTTGAGTGGGGTCATTTGCATGAGCAACCCAATGTCTGGCGGGATTGGTGGACGAATAAGAAGGCGAGGTCTTTCTACTTCATTGGTAAAGATAACATCACCTTCCATGCGGTCACCTGGCCCGCAGAACTGCTTGGTATGGGCGAGGATTTTGACCGCCGCATGGGCAGCGAGGCTCCGCAGGCACTGGTTTTGCCTTACGATGTGCCGGCAAACGAATTTATGAACCTGGAAGGTCGCAAGATCAGCGGCAGCAACAATTGGGCAGTCTGGGGTTTGGACGCGCTGGACCGTTATGACAGTGACGCGCTGCGCTATTATCTGACTGTGGCTATGCCCGAAAACCGCGACACAGACTGGGATTGGGAGGAATTCTTCCAGCGCAATAATAATGAGCTTGTGGCAACCTGGGGCAATTTGGTGAACCGGGTTTTGTCGTTTACCTGGAAAAACTTTGATGGAAAGATACCGAACCCAGGAGAATTACGCGCTCCCGATCATGTATTATTAGATACGATCACGGCAGGTTTTGAATCGGTTGGAAACTATATCGAAAAGGTACAGCTGAAGTCAGCCCTGGCAGAAGCGATGCGATTGGCGACTGAAGTGAATAAGTATCTTGACGTGCAAGCTCCCTGGTTTGAGATAAAAACAGACCGCGATGAGGCGGCAAAATCACTTTTCACTGCTATCCAGGCGATTGACTGGCTGAAAATTATTTTTTCACCATTCCTGCCTGAAACGAGCGAAAAGCTCAACAAAATTCTGGCTAACGATTATTCCTTGTTTGAGACGCCCTTCACCTGTGAAGTTGAAGATTCTTTGGGAACCCACCTCGTTTTGGGGCTTGACAGCGATTTTTCGTTGGTAAGACCAGGCGCTGATGCCTGGGTGCCTCTGGAATTGGAAGAGGGTAAACCCTTTAACCAACCGCTGCCGTTGTTCAAGAAGCTCGACCACAGCATCGTTGAAGAAGAACGCGCGAGACTGGGCAAACCTTCTGACTAACCTTTACCGATTACCTGGACATGTAATTTTTTTGGTGTAATTATCAATAATTTTATAAATAGTATGAAGACCTTAGCTTCAAACTGGCTCTTCAAGAAAATAAGCTATTCCATAATCTTGATATCCGATCGACCTGGCTAACGCAATTGAAGCAATGTTGTCAGCGTCACATTGCCATTGTGGGCAAATTCCAAGTTCGATCAAATGATGAGTAGCCAATCCGACTGTCCGCTTACCAAATCCTTTCCTTCGTTCTTCTTTCAACGTGCTAATACCCGTATGCTGAATTTTTGACTCTAAATAGGGCATATCCGGGGCATCAGACACCGATACCAATTTGGAATTTATACAATAACCGGCAAAATACTCTTTACTTACTTTTTCTGAAAAATACTCAAACAACCAGCTTTCAGGATCCGCCATTGGATTATTCGCACGGAAAAAGGTTTCAAACAGCGAAAAATCACCAAGATTTAGTATTCTGGCTTCTCCAAATTGGTGAATAACTTCCCGATGAAATATCATGAGTTGATTTTTCTTCAGCTTAAATGTTTTAATCATCTGAGCAATGACTCCATAAGTATCATTATCAATGAGGTCGTTAATCAGATGTTGGTGTTTAGGCGAAAATGAGACAATGCATAAATCATCCTTGACTAAAACAAATATAGTGATTTTGCATCCATATCCCTTAAGTTCAAGATCACGTTGCGAAGTGGGTACAAAATGAATTCCTGGCTTCGTAGTAGAAATGTTCATTCCACAAAAGTGAGAATAATATGCTTCTGTTGTTTCGAACATTTCTTCAGATGACATTTTTCTTGTCATTGATAACTCCGTATCTTGATGCCAGCTTCGCTTTAGAGTTAAAAAGCCCTATCTTGCTTTTGAAAACTCTTCCAGGTAAAACGGAAGAACCTCAAGCAATTTTTGCATGATCCCCTTTACCCTCGAGCGCCAGAGGAGGTGGTTGTTATCGGTTTCAGAACCGGTGGGGGTGATGATGTCACTGACCGACCGTAAAATCAAACCGGGTACATTGTTCGCATTCAACACCCACGCAATCGCACTCGATTCCCAATCTGCAGCTGGCACCGCGAATTCTTCAGATAGAACAGAAAAATTTTGGAAGTCGATATCCTGGTCAGCAGAAGCCAGTGGAGAGCGGCGGGTGTTAGCGGGCAGTTCGTCACCAATCCAGTCGATATTTAATGAACCGCGGTAATAATCGACCGCCAGCTGGCGGTTACCCATGCGCTCAACCACATCGTACATGACGGTGTTTGTTACCAGAAGTGTCTCACCCAGAACGGTAAAACCTTCCAATCCTCCACAGGTTCCTAAATTGATCACCAGATCAGGCTTCCAGCGGTCGATCACATATTGTGTGGCGGCAGCACTGCGGGTTTTCCCCCAGCCGGAATGGAAAAACAACAGTACAAAGCCTTGAATCCGGGAGACGAACCAGTCTCCAGGCGGAGAAGAAGCAACATCAAGCGGTTGCAGGATATCAAGTGCAGCCTGCCATTCGGAATTGGCAGAGATCAGAACAACAAAAGATAGTAATTCAACTTTTTTTGCCATGGTGCTGGTGTCGTCGAGGCAGGCATGAACCTACGATGGGAGCTTTTTACCAACAGACGCTCCGTAGACAACGAAACGCTGCTCTCCATCCGCTGCGAATAAACTGTTTACCAAATGATCATCAAAAGCCCCAATCGCGCAGACGCCATAATCGATCGACTCCGCGCATAAATATAAATTTTGGCAGACGTGACCGGCATCCAGGGTGATGTAGCGATAGGCTCTTTCAGCATAACGCCAGCTGGTCCGGTAAACATCAGCAACCCAGAAGAAGGTCACAGCAGAGGTGATTACCTGCTTCTGCTTAAAGACGCCATCATAAGCAGAATCAATATCCTCATACCTGAAACTAAAGGGTTCCAGGGCATGGTTTTGGGCAACATAATGATAAATTCCCGTACTGAGACCTTCAACCCGCTGGATCAACAGATAAGTCTCGAGCGGGTGGCGCGAACCGGCAGAAGGCACAAACCTGGTTGTCAGGTTGCGCTTTTCGTCTATCTCGCGAACTCCTTGCGTGTAGGTAAGCAGATATGACAGCTCTTCAAGCGTCATCAAATCGTCAGGGTTATACCGCCGGACTGTCCGCCTCTTCCTTACAACGCTAAGCAAGTCTGCGTCTTTCAGGATAAACCCGCTGATATCCGGCAAGGGGATCAATTGGCTCTCGTCTTTGATCTTGTCCAGGTATTGCGGGTATTCCATCTTCAGTTCATGCGGTGACGCGCTCAAATTCTCCCGGTAAGATGCCTGGTGCATCTGCTGAATGTGTTTATTGAGGTCTGTCATCGCTGCTCCTAAAACCTGATCATTGACAAGATCATAGCCAGAACAATAATGATCGCCAATACCGCCATGGCGATTTGATAAATCCTCTGTGAAGAACTTTTACTTTTCTTTGCCATTTTCACTCCAGTTCCGCCTTTATTTGGTTTGCTTTATCGAGGGAAATTCCCCGTATTTTCGCTATTTCACTTGCATCCGCATCAAGAATCCCCTGAATGGAACCAAACCGGTTAATCAGCTCTTTTCGACGGGCAGGACCAATTCCATGGATGGTATCGAGCCGGGATGCCAATCCGATTTTACCACGCCGGTTGCGGTGGGCGGTGATCGCGAAGCGGTGGGCTTCGTCCCGAATGCGCTGAACCAGGTAATAGCCCTGCGAGTGGTCATCGAGCCGAAAAGATTCCGGATTCCCTGGTAAAAATATTTCTTCCTCTTGCTTTGCCAGACCGGCGATGGTGAATTTCTCATCCAAACCCATCTCCCGGACGACATCTATTGCCTGGCGCAGCTGACCTTTGCCGCCATCGACGATCAGAAGGTCGGGCAGGATGCTGAAAGCCAGGTCTGGCTTGTAACCAGGGTTTTCTTTTGCCTCGTTTTCTGAAAAATAATTTTTGAACCGACGGGTAAGCACTTCTTTCATTGAGGCGAAATCGTCCGGACCGGTGACGGTTTTGATGTTAAACCGCCGGTAGAGTTTTTTGTTGGGCACTCCCTGCTCAAATACAACCATGCTGCCGACGCTTGCCGACCCCTGGATATTGGAAATATCATAACATTCGATGCGATTTGGCGGTTCTGGCATGGAAAGCAATTCCTGTATCTCTCCGAGGGCGTTTCTTTGTCGGTCGGTGTCGGCTTTCCAGCGGACTTCCAGAGCGCGCAGAGTTTCAGCTGCGTTTTCCGCTGCCATCTCAACCAATTCTTTGGACTGACCTCGTTTTGGCACTTTTATTTGCACTTTTTCCCCACCTCGCCTTGTATTGAGCCATTCTTTGATAATGCGAGCTTCTTCCACTTCCTGCGGTAACAACACTTTATTGGGAATGTAAGCTGCCTGCGAATAAAACTGCTTGATAAATTCTTCCAGGATGGCGGCGTTTTTTTCTTCTTCAGTTCCTTCGAGGATGAAGTATTCCCTGCCGATCAGCTTTCCGGAGCGGATAAAGAAAACCTGAACGCAGGCTTCGCCGTTATTCCGTGCCATGGCGATCACGTCCGAATCTTTACGTTCATCCGAGATGATTTTTTGCCGCTCAACAACCGTTTCGATCGCCTGGATCTGGTCACGCAGCGTGGCGGCTTTTTCGTAATTCATGGATTCTGAAGCGGTTTCCATTTCTGCCTGCAAGCGTTTGAGCACCGGGTCACTTTTACCCTCGAGGAAACGCATCAGATCTTCGATCATCAGGTGGTAATCTTGTTTGTTGATTGCTCCAATGCAGGGACCAGAACAAAGCTTGATGTCATAATACAGGCACGGTCGCGGGTCATTTCCGGTGATTTCCCGGGCGCAGGTCAGGTAGGGGAAAATTTTGCGCAAAATATCCAGGGTCTGGTGAACCGCCCATACTGATGTGTACGGTCCAAAGTAACGCGAACCGTCCTGGACCATCTGGCGGGTGACTGACACCTTGGGGAAGTCGTCTTGCCAGTGAACTTTGATATAGGGGTAACGCTTATCGTCCTTTAGGCGCACGTTGTAGAATGGACGATGCTGTTTGATCAAATTCATCTCCAAAATCAGCGCTTCCAGCTCCGAAGCTACCACGATCCACTCGATATCGTCGATATTCCTGACCATCTTGATAGTTTTGTAACTATGGTCACTGGATTTCTGAAAATAAGACCTTACCCGGCTTTTAAGGTTAATTGCCTTGCCGACATAGATGATTTTCCCGTGTTCGTCCTTCATCAGGTAACAACCCGGAGAATCCGGCAAGCTGGTTAAGATGTTATTGATCTTCTCATCTCTTGTCATGTCTATATTTTAACCTATAGAAGTAAGAAATATATTTTAGCCTTGGGTATAATCAAAACAGGACCAGGACTCATGCGAATTCACAAATTATCCGACACAATCGCCTCACAAATCGCCGCTGGCGAAGTGGTCGACCGACCCGTTTCAGTGGTAAAGGAATTGATTGAGAATGCTATCGACGCTGGCGCGGACGAAATCAGAACTGATATCCGACTTGCTGGCAAGGAATTGATCAGAGTCAGCGATAACGGCATTGGCATTCCGGCAGACGAGCTGGAGCTGGCAGTCAGCCGGCATGCAACCAGCAAATTGAGCCGTACCGACGACCTTTTTGACATCAAAACGCTTGGCTTCCGCGGAGAAGCGCTGGCTTCGATCGGTTCTGTTTCACACCTGACGATCATCTCGAAACTTGATGGTGTCGATGCAGGTGCCAGATTGAGTGTTGACGGCGGCGACAACTCCACCGTAAGTCTGGTTGCCGCGCCGACCGGCACTGAAATTTTGGTTGAAGATCTTTTCTACAACGTCCCTGCCCGGTTAAAATTTTTGCGCAAAGATATCACCGAGTCCAGGCATATAACCGGTCTGATCACCCGTTATGCCATGGCTTACCCAAAAATTCGCTGGACGTTAACCCAAAATAATATCGTTGACTTTCAATCCACAGGCAGCGGAGATCGTTTCGAGATATTGCAGACGCTGTTTGGCACGCAGGAAGCCAAATCTTTGATGCCCATTTCATTCAAAGACAGAAACCTGGCTATTGAAGGGTATATCAGTGACCTTACGCTGACTCGTTCCAATCGGAAGGACATAACTTTATTCGTCAATGGTCGCTGGGTGCAGGATGCCAGCCTGACCGCGGCGGTGATCCGGGCATACAACACCATGCTGATGGTCGGGCGTTATCCTGTTGCAGTGTTGTTCCTTGAGATTCCCACTCACCTTGTCGATGTCAACGTACACCCTTCCAAGGCGGAAGTACGTTTTAGAGAGCAGGAAGATGTGTTTAGCGGAGTTCAAAGGGCAATTCGCCGGGGTTTGCTGGCGTACACACCCGTGCCCGACCTGGCGAGCCTGAACTTGTGGGGTCGTACCAAGCCTTCGGATGTTGGCGCCATGCGCTTTGACAATCACTGGCAAGCAATGGAGACTTCAACAGAAACCGAACAGGTGCAGAAAAGGCTGGCAGGACCGGCATCCCAGCAGCAAACACTTCCCGGGACATACCTGCCACTGCTCAGGTTGGTTGGGCAGGTCGCCTCCACTTATCTGATCGCAGAAGGACCGGACGGACTTTACCTGATCGACCAGCATGCCGCGCACGAACGGGTATTGTTTGATCAGATGATGGCACAATACCATGCCTCCATGATTCCTTCCCAACAGCTCGTGGAGCCGCTGACAGTCGACCTGAGCCCTGAAAAAGCCGGCACCCTGGAAGAAAACCTGGAGATTCTGGTCGGGTTGGGGTTCGACATTGAAAATTTTGGAGCGAACACGTTTTTGATTCGGGCAATCCCGACCATAATTGACCGGGGGGACCCGCGTGAAGCAATTCTTTCAGTAGTGGAGGCGTTTGAAGAAGACGAAACGCCATTGTTGAATGAAGCCCAGGCGCGCATCGCAGCCCGGGTGTGTAAACGCATGGCAGTGAAGGGTGGGCAGAGCTTATCCGAAGCCGAACAGCGCAACTTGCTCCTCAACCTCGAAGCCAGCCAGTCCCCGCGTACCTGCCCGCATGGACGCCCCACAATGATTCATTTAAGCGCGGGATTGCTGGAACGCCAATTTGGCAGGAGAGGGGCGAGATAATGAAAGCACTCTGGCTCGATGATCGCAAAATGAGCTATCGCACCGATCTGCCAATGCCGTTTCTGGAGGCAGATGAGGTGTTGATCAAGGTATTGCTGGCGGGCATTTGCTCCACTGACCTCGAGATGCTCAGGGGATATTATGCATTCAGTGGTATTCCCGGGCATGAATTTGTAGGTGAGGTTGTGGATGCCAATGGTCATGAAGAATGGCTGGGCAAACGCGTGATTGGCGATATCAACATCAGCTGCGGGGAATGCGAACGTTGCCTGCACCAGGAGCCGAGCCAATGCGCGCACCGGCGAACACTGGGCATTTTTAATTACAACGGCGTCTTCGCTGAATATCTCAAGCTGCCGGTGAAGAATCTGACTGTTGTACCCGGTTCGGTTTCTGATGTGCTCGCGGTATTCGCCGAACCAACAGCGGCGGCTCTCAGAATTCTGGACCAGGTGCAGGTCAGACCCAGCGACAGGATCATCCTGGTTGGAGCAGGCAGGCTCGGACTGCTTATCGCCCAGGTTCTGAAAAACAGTGGCTGCGATTTGAAAGTCGTTGTCAGACGGGCGGAAACGGATTCGATTTTGGAAAGTTTGGGCATCAGAGCGGTTTATCCCGATGAGGTCAAAGGCGAATTGGCAGATATCGTCGTGGAAGTAACCGGTTCACCGGAAGGTTTCGAACTCTCCCGCTCACTCACCAGGGCACGAGGAACGCTGGTGTTGAAATCGACCTTCGCTGGCGATGTCAGCATGAATTTATCGAAGCTGGTTGTCGATGAGATCACGCTGGTTGGCTCACGCTGCGGCAATTATCCGGCGGGCTTACGCGCCCTGGCAACCGGGTTGGTTCAGGTTGGCGAAATGGTTGATTCCGTCTTTGCGCTCGAACAGGGTTTGGACGCGATTTCCCGGGCTGGCGAACCAGGAGTGTTAAAAGTTTTAATTAAGCCCTAAATTAAGAGAAACTATAGTATCATTTTAACCTTCAACCTATAAAGAATTTTTCTAACTGGAGAATAGATGAGAATTTTTGTCTGTGAAAGGTGCGGGGGAAATGATTTCCGTCAAGAAAAAGGATTCCGAACATGTCAGTATTGTAATACTAGCTATGTGCTCACAGCGGAAGAAATGCCTCAAAAACTTTCTAACATCTCTTTAAATGACGACATTAAATCTTTGTTGAATAAGTGTAAAAACGATCCAACTAATGCTCGTAGATATGCAAGTTTAGTTTTAGATATTGACCCAACTAATAGTGAAGCTAGAAGATTTTTGAATAGATGAATAAGGGAGTTTTCATGAAGGCAAAAGATATTGCAAATCAATATGGACTAAAAAAAGAAGGTTTTGAATCATTTTTGAGGCAATCGAACTACAAAGTTAATATTAGCTTGATGGGAATGAGCCTTGATGATGATGCCGACATAATCAGTATCGTTTCCGAATACAAGAAGTATGAAATCCGACTATCAGAAGAACGCGCAATAAGAGAAAGATCCCAGAGAGAGGCAGAAGAACGGAAAAGAATAGCCAAACAAGCAGAAGAGAATAGGATAAGGCAAGCAGCGTTAGATAAAAAAGCCGCTTTAGCAAGTATGCTTATCACTTCGGGTTTTACGTTTGACGGCTATACAGTGATCAAGTATTCAGGGTATATTTCTGGAGATGATGCAATTTCTGTAGATCGAGGCTTTTCTATTTTTGGTGGTGCAGGTAATGTTAAAGATAAACTCATGGAAGCTCTCGTCCATATTAGGAGGAATGCTTTGGTCGAATTGAAAGAGGCAGCCTACGCTTTAGGATGTAATGCCGTAATCGGTGTTGATTACGATTATATAACTTTAGATCCTCAGACTGCTAATCTCTCTGGTGGAACGGTTTATCAACCATACGTTTTTGGTGTGACTGCGAATGGAAATGCCGTCGTAATCGAAAAAAATAAATAAAGACTCATTATTTTTGATATGAAATCGAGGTCACGATTAATCAAAAGGTGCTATAATAACGGCTCACGGGGCGTGGCTCAGCCCGGATAGAGTGCGCGGTTCGGGTCCGCGAGGTCGACGGTTCAAATCCGTCCGCCCCGACAAAACATGCTTTCAACGAGGAGATTTTGCAAATTTCCCACCGTAGTATGCAACGGATAGACACCGTAGCATGCACGGATAAAAGCAAAAAAAGGTGCTGATAAAAAAAAGTCAGCACCTTTTTTTTCACATTACGGCTGGGCACATGTGCCCGAGAAGCAGGGTATCTGGTTCAGCCTTTGATTGAGATTATGTGAATGCTTGCAGGGAGCCAGGGCAAAATCGTCCGCCCCGACAAATTAACCTCCCATAACGGAGTTAGTGTGTTTTTCCACAGTTGTTGTGCGGAAAAGTTGTTTACTGCTTGTGTTAATCAATACCTAAAGAAATCTTTGTTACAATCAAGTTCATCAGGTCAAAGGAGATATATATATATGGCATCAGACACACAAGTCATCTTCTCAATGGTCAGGGTGGGCAAAATTTATCCGCCAAACAAAAAAGTGCTCAAAGATATTTCGCTTGGCTTTTACTACGGAGCCAAAATTGGAGTATTGGGTTTGAATGGTTCGGGCAAATCTTCCTTACTTCGCATCATGGCTGGTAAGGACCAGGATTATATCGGAGAGATCGCCCGCTCAAAGGGTTATACGGTTGGGTTGATGGAACAGGAACCAGAGCTGGACGAGGATAAAACTGTGATTGAAGTGATTAAAACAGCAGTGCAGCCTATTGTCGATCTTTTGGCTGACTATGATGCTGTCAACGAAGCTTTTGCCGACCCGGATGCTGATTTTGAGTCCCTGATCGAAAAGCAGGGCAAGCTTCAGGAAAAACTTGATCATCACGATGCCTGGAACCTCGATAGCCATCTCAAACTGGCGATGGATGCCCTTCGCTGCCCGCCGGCTAATACGCCCATTCGTGTGCTCTCCGGTGGTGAACGGCGTCGGGTGGCGCTGACCAAGATTCTCCTCGAAGAACCGGACATTTTGCTTCTTGATGAGCCCACCAACCACCTTGATGCTGAGTCGGTTGCCTGGCTGGAGCATCACCTGCACAACTATAAGGGCACAGTTATCGCGGTTACGCATGATCGCTACTTTCTCGATAACGTTGCCGGCTGGATCCTTGAGCTCGATCGCGGCGAGGGCATCCCCTGGAAAGGCAATTATTCCTCCTGGCTGGAACAGAAGCAAGAGCGCCTGCGCCTGGAGGAAAAGACAGAAAGCAAACGTCAGCGCACTTTGCAACACGAACTGGAATGGATTCGCATGTCGCCTAAAGCCAGGCAAGCCAAGGGGCAGGCTCGCGTGACCGCTTACGAAAAGTTGCTCAGCCAGGAGCACGAAAAAGTGCGCAAAGATCTGGAAATCTATATCCCCCCCGGACCCCGGCTTGGGGATGTGGTTATCGAGTTGGATGGAGTCACCAAAGGGTATGGCGAACGGATCTTGCTTGATAAGCTCGACCTTTCGGTTCCGCCGGGTTCAATCGTTGGCGTTATTGGACCAAACGGCTCGGGAAAGTCAACACTGATTAAAATCATTTCTGGGTTACTGCAGCCTGATGGGGGTACCGTCACCCTCGGAGAGACGGTCAGGTTGGGTTATGCCGACCAGATGCGCAGCCTGGATCCGGATTCGACCGTTTTTGAAGAAATTACCGGCGGCGCGGATAACCTGCAGCTCGGCGATACAACCGTCAACGGGAGGGCTTACTGCGCTTCCTTCAACTTCACCGGCTCAGACCAGCAGAAAACGATTAAAACGCTATCAGGAGGGGAGCGCAACCGCGTTTTCCTGGCTAAAACGCTGAGCGTTGGTGCGAATGTTTTGTTGCTGGACGAGCCTACCAACGACCTGGATGTGAACACACTTCGGGCGTTGGAGGCAGCGCTCGAAGAATTTGCTGGCTGCGCGGTTGTCGTTAGCCATGATCGCTGGTTCCTGGACCGCGTCACAACCCACATCCTGGCGCTGGGTGGAGAGGATAAGCCAAAATTATTCCTGGGCAACTGGTCTGATTATGAAGAATATCAGTTGAAGCAATACGGAAGGAACATGGGTGTCAGCCGAAAGGATACCATGCGTGAATTGCGGCGGAATTGATCGTGATCGGTTCGAATTCGTTGCAAACCTGTTTTGAGCAGTACTCGGCGTGTGAAGCATTCTGAAATGTCGACTAGCAAAGCCCAACAGCTGATGTGATGTTATTGTAGAGAATGTGGCAGTGCGCGTTCCGGTGAAACCATCTTTCTGTTGTGATTATGGTCATGTCCTCTTCCTTTTTCAATTGCGTTGATTGTGGAATTTGCGGAAGGTGCTTGCTCCTATAATACTGATGGTCGATATTGTTTCGTACGCCGCAACGAAGTATTATTAAAACGTAATGGCTGCCCAGCGGACAGCCATTTGATTATTAATTCGAATAATTACTCCAGAACTTTGACGTCCTGAGCCTGGGGACCTTTTGCCCCGTCTACAACACTGAATTCGACAGCTTGATCTTCTTTCAAGGTGCGAAAACCATCGCCGACGATTGCACTATAGTGCACGAATACATCTTTGTCATTGGATTTTCTGGCGATGAAACCATACCCTTTCTCACCATTGAACCATTTGACAGTTCCAACTTCTCGTTCAGACATGCTTAAAAACTTCCTCTCGTAAAATAAACCGTTTGTTTTTCGTTCTGGATTTCACACCGTGGAAAATGACCTTCGTTTGCAAACTTCCATAAACGATATTAATTTACTACACAAACCAGCTTTCGTCAACTTGTAATTCCTCGTTGCGCGGTAGATAACCTCTCTTTGGGGTTCCCCGGCAGCGCATAATTAAGCAATAAATTGCGGCAAAAAGTTCTTATTATTCGTGATGATTTCGTCCAGAATCAGTTCTGCCTGATCAATGTCATCGATCACCGGGTCGAGCAGCAAGCTCTGCAGTGCAAGATTGCGGTCGCCTTGCACGACGGCATCGATATTCAACTGGCTGGTTGCCACCTCGCGCTGCAGCAAAGAAAGCACGCCCACAGGCATGGCGAAGGATTCAAGCGCATGGAAACCGCTGCGGTCAACCACCGCGGGGACCTCAACGATTGCATTCGCAGGCAAACCAGGAATGGTGTTACCGTTAGGGATGTTGACTGCCTCCCAGTAGAGCGGTTCGCCAGTTACCATCGCCTCAATAATTTCGAGCGCTCCTTCTGAATGTGCCTGGTATTGGTTGGGGTTGGACTGATTATTCACATCTGCTGTGATTTTTAGCCACTGTCGGTCACGACTGGCATCGTAGTAAGCCCAGTCATAAAGCGACAAATCATACTTTAACCAGGGGCAGGTCCGGGAGCAACTCAACCATGGGAGGTACTCACCCAGGTGCTCATCACCAGGAATGGGGAAAATATCGAACGACTGGAAAATCTTTCGAGTCAGTGGTTCGAAAGAGCCCGGCAGTTTCGACCAATGGTGACGGAACAATGGGTACAAATCCTCCCCGCTTTTGCGATCTTGCAGCTGAGTCATCCAGGTGAAATGATTCAATCCGGCTGCTGTAATCTTAAAATTTTCCATCCCAAGAAATGCCATGTGCCTTTGTGGGAGCTCATTGGCAGGGTCGGCATGCGTGCTGAGAAATTCTTCAGAACCCTCAAAACCGTATGACGGAGCCAATGCTTTCGCGACCATCGCGTAACCCATCGCGAGCTGATGGCATAAACCAACGGATTTGATCCGCGTATATTCATTGATCAGGTAGCAGATCCGATGCATCGGATTGGTAAAATTGATAAAAAGCGCCTCCGGACAGTCCTTTTCCATATCCCGGGTAATCTCGAGGATGCTGTTTACGTTCCGGGCAGCGTGGGCGAAGCCACCAGGACCGCCATTCTCGGCATATGGCTGGCGGATGCCGAACTTCTGGCTCAATTCAAAATCTTGCTGCCATAACTTCTCCCGGGGCTGCACTTCTATCGCGCTGATCACAAAATCTGAGCCTTTTAACGCGGTTTTGTGGTTGGAATGACTGCTTATCTGTTTCCCGCTGTTCCATTCCGAATTCAACCAGTTTGCCAGTGCGCTGATCAGGTCCAGCGATTCCTGGTTCGTGTCCACTAAAGCCAGTTCTGCGCCTTTGAGCACCTCACTCTGCAGCAGGGTGATCAGCGTGCTTAGACCAAACGAGTAACTGCCAGCGCCTATACAAGTTATTTTTGTCATAGTTGGTAGCCTGATTCCTTGAAATATTCAATGATCGACGAGGCGGCTTTTCTGCCGGCACCCATCGCCAGGATCACCGTGGCGCCACCTGTGACGATATCGCCCCCGGCATATACCCCGGGCATGGTGGTAGCCAAAGTCTCCTCGTCAGCAAGGATATTGCCCCATTTGCTCACTTCGATATCCGGTGTCTTGTTGTGGATAATTGGGTTCGACGCGTTCCCAATTGCGATCACCGCGACATCTATGGGATGATCAAATTCAGAATCGGGGATTTCGATCGGGCTCCGCCGTCCGCTTGCATCGGGGTCTCCCAGCTCCATCTTAAGCAGTCGGACTGATTTGAGGTTGCCTTGTTCGTCTCCGATAAAGGCGACCGGATTGCTTAAATAAGCAAATTGAACGCCTTCCGCTATCGCGTGCTCGATCTCTTCCTTACGCCCTGGCATTTCATCCTGGCTGCGCCGGTAAACGATGTAAGTCTCTTTCGCGCCCAGTCGCAAGGCAACCCGGGCTGAATCGAGGGCGGTATTGCCGCCGCCAAATACTCCCACCGTTTTACCATGCAGATTGTGAATGGGCGTATCGACGAAGGGATATTGGTACGCTTTCATCAGGTTCACCCGGGTCAGAAATTCGTTAGCAGAATAGATTCCGACCAGGTTCTCGCCCGGCACCCCAAGAAAACGGGGCAGCCCGGCTCCTGACCCGATGAAAATCGCCTTAAATCCATAATCCTCGAGCAACTCATCCACGGTAAATGTGGCACCGATCAGCGTGTTGGGTACAAATTCGACCCCCAGTTTTTTCAGTTCATTCACTTCCTGACTGACGATTTCTTTGGGCAGGCGAAACTCAGGAATGCCATAGCGCAAAACGCCGCCAAAATCGTGGAAGGCTTCAAATACTGTGACTTCCACACCTGCTTTTGCCAGGTCACCGGCACAGGTCAAACTGGCTGGACCCGAGCCGATCATGGCAGCTTTGGGTGCCTTTTCGGATTTTACAGGAAGAATTACCTCTAATTCCTGCTCTGCCAGCCTGTCGGAAGCGAACCGTTCCAACGCGCCAATCGCGATTGGCTGACCTTTCCTCAGCAGGATGCAAGCGCCTTCGCATTGGTCAGATTGTGGGCAGACGCGACCACAGACCCGTGGAAGCGAGTTGTCCTCCTTGATTTTTAGACCAGCTTCTACATACTTTTTCTCTTTAATTAAGCCGATAAACTGGGGTATATTCACGGATACCGGACAGCCTTCAACACAAAGCGGTCTGCGACATTGCAGGCAGCGTTCGGCTTCTGCAAGAGCCTGTTCCTCAGTAAAACCCAGCGCGACTTCCTCGAAACTCTTGATCCGGTCAGCAGGCAGCAGTTCCGCCATCTCCTGGCGCTGCTTTTCGTGGACAACAACTGCTGCCAGCGCTGCTTCATCATCCAGGTCGGCAATTTGGACATCCAGCCGGCAATCGTCATCGTCCTTATATGCACGGTTGCGTTGGATAATGCTTTGATAATCGACCAGGTGACCGTCAAATTCAGGTCCTTCCACGCAAGTAAAGCGCGTTTTGCCATCCACCTCGACCCGGCAGCCTCCACACATACCTGTTCCATCGACCATGATGGTGTTCAGGCTGACAGTCGTGGGAATATTGTAGGGGCGGGTCAGCTCACTGACAGCTCGCATCATGAACAAGGGTCCGATCGCCAGCGCGTAATCAAAAGTTTCTCCGGAATCGATCAGCTCCTGCAGCTTACCGGTCACAAATCCGTTGTACCCATAACTGCCATCATCGGTTGTGATGTAAAAATGGTCGCTAACCGCTTCAAGTTCTTCCTTGAGGATTACCAGGTCGACGTTGCGGGCTCCCACAATGGCAGTAACTTCGTTTCCGGCTTGCTTCAAAGCCCGGGCGACCGGGTAGGCAACAGCTGCTCCTACCCCTCCGCCAACTACACAGACCTTGCCATAATTTCTAATTTCAGATGGGTTTCCCAAAGGTCCCAGGATGTCGTGGATCGTCTCTCCAACCGGAATTTCGTCCAGCTTACCGGTGCTTTTACCAACCGTCTGCACGATCAGGCGGATCGTGCCCTTTTCCGGGTCGTTATCGACGATGGTCAGGGGCACACGTTCGCCCGATTCACCCAAGCGCAGGATCACAAATTGACCAGGTTGGGCTTTTTTGGCAATATATGGCGAAAAAACCTGGTATGACAGGATTTTTTCAGCCAAAACAGACTTTTCAACGATCGTATTTAACTTCATCAAGAACTCCAGTGGGAATAATTTTGATTATTCGGTTAGTTTTCAGTGATTATAAGGCACCAATACAAATTTTGGCTTTGATTGGACTCAAATAAATATGCCAGGCAGTATCTGCCGGGGTTTAATTCTTCATCCGGATTAAGCACGCTAATGTTATCTCCAGCCGGAGTAACGCTAAAAGAAACCGGATTGTTTTCTTCATCCAACAATTGCAGGGTCTCCATGTTCACCCAGGGCAGGTAGATCACCATCGAGGCGAGCCGGTCGTTTGTCGCTGGCATTCCGCTTTGGTCGTCGGGGACTTCTATTCGGAACATCTCCATGCTCTCATAGTCTCCCTCTTGCATAAGGAAGACCCCGTTGTCTTCGGGCAGCGTTGCCAGGACAGTTTCGGGTCGGGAGAGGAAGGGGATTTCGATATTGAGCAGCGTTGACCCGATCAGGATGCCGATGATTATGAAAACCATCAGGGTTAACCCATAAAGCATGATATCCAGCCAGGGTTTGCGCTGTTTGGCAGGTTGAGCGGAGTATGCCGCGCCATCAGCCGTGGACGTCAAACCAGGTCCTTCAGCAGCCGCTTCCGGCATGGGATTTTGCGCAGAAACATGCGCGGCGGCCTGTGATGGGCTGACTGCGGGGTCGCTCTTGAAAACCCCGATCGGTCTGGTGTAGTCTGACAATTTTTCACCAGGTTTTGCAGGAAGATACTTTTTCCGCTCGATGAAGGCAAGCCCGCGCTGAGCAGGGCGGTTGCCTGGGTCTATCTCAATCGCTTTCTTCAGGAAAATGGTCTGCTTGTCTTCATCTTCAATGATCGCGGACAGCCAGACCCACACATTCGCGTTTTCAGGTTCTTCGACGATGGCATCTTTCAGATGGGCAAGGGCGTCTTCCATCAAACCTGCTTTGGCTGCTTCAATTCCTTGTTCAAGTGATGATGCCATAGTCTCTCTCCATTTGGGATCTTAGTTGGTAAAATTTTACCATACAGAAAGTTTAATTCGTAACCACATCTACAACAGGAGACGGAATGAAACTGGCGATAATCAGTGACACGCATAATAATTTACACAATATCCAGGCAGTAAGGCGATTGATCCTGGACAAGGAGGCAGATGCTATTATCCATTGCGGCGACCTGACAGAGCCTGACATTCTGGATTATATCGGTGATTTCCGACTATATGTCGTCTATGGGAACGGAGATTACAACCTGGAGGTCAGCGAAAAGCTCGAGTGGCTTGGAACTGAAAATCAGTCTGACAAGCAGCTGGTGCTGGATTTTGATGGCAAAAAAGTCTTTGTGGCGCACGGGCATGACCTTTCCGGGTTGAACCGGGCAATTTCATCTGGTTTGTATGATTACGTCTTTCACGGACATACTCACCGATTTAGAGATGAAATTATTGGCAATACTCGCGTGATTAACCCCGGCTCACTGGGCGGGAAGAAGGTTGGGGAGCGCTCTTTTGTGATCCTGGATTTGGACAACGATGAGTTGAGGGTATTTGTCAAACCGTTTTAGCCATGGAAATGAAGCCTGCCTCGACCGAAACAATGGGATTGAAAACGCTGAAATGGAAAATGTGGACAATTTCCCTAAACGACGATGAGGGCAATGCAACCACGACCCCCTCTTTAGAGGGGGAATTAAAGGGGGTGCGGGGAACCGGGAACGGGCAGTGCAACCACAACCTTCTCTTTAGAGGGGGAATTAAAGGGGATGCGGGGAACCGGGAGCAGGCAATGCAACCACGACCCCCTCTTTAGAGGGGGAATTAAAGGGGGTGAGAGAATATCCAATCAAAACGCCATCAATTCCAGGAGGGTCGCACGAGCGGTAATTTGCCCTACATAATACCGCGTTTGCAATGACAGGTTAACTGATTGCTGATAGGAAAAGATTAAAGGCAGGTTGCTTCGCTTTGCTCGCAATGACACATTACAAATGCGTCACTGCGAGCCCCCGTAACACGAATGGCGTGAGCTTTTTGAATCACGATAAGGGAGCGCGGCAATCTTTTTTTTATTTCTTACTCTTTTGGTTTCCATTTTGACAAAAAAACTGTCATTTTGAGCCTCCATTGCGAAGAATCTTGTCGGACAGTGGGCAAGGTCCTTACGAAGTACACTGTGTGTCACTTCGTTCAGGATGACAAGAAAAATAATAAATAACAAGATCCAAAAGAGTATGGCAATTACCGCTTCGGGATGACAGACGGTTTGTCACCAGATAGTTCCTCCTGGCAATATTTCAAACCCAATTTAGTTAGGGAAACTCTTTTTTTAATTGCTTTACTCAAACTTGAAAAGTAATTAAGTTTGCAAAAGCCTTGCGAAAATTCCTGAAAAGTGTATAATAACTGCCTATCGGGGCGTGGCGCAGTCCGGCTAGCGTGCTTGCATGGGGTGTAAGAGGTCGAAGGTTCGAATCCTTTCGCCCCGACAGAAAAAACCTCCTGGTTCTACCGGGAGGTCTTTTTATATCAGGTTTCAAAGCGAATTCGGATTATCAGACCTGGTCGGGTATACGATGCTTGTTCAGGCTGACAGCAGTACCCCCGGTGCGATTCGAACGCACAACCTACAGTTTAGAAGACTGGTGCTCTGTCCATTGAGCTACGGGGGCGAGCCGATAGATTATATCGTTAAATCACCAAAAGGAATAACAAACGATGGTTTATTTTCACAAAGAACGCGAGAGATACGAGCCCATTCGTAGAGTACCCGGCTTGTCCCGTTCCGTTTTTTCGCAAGCGGTTCCATTGAGCGTGCAGAAGGGAGTAAACCCTTTTCTTATTGGAAAATCAGACCGGGCGGATGCCTTTATAAACCCTGCTCGAACCAATTGTACTCAAGATCGTGTTCGCGGGTCGGTGGATAATCTCCGAAAGCTCTTCAGAATCCAGTGGCTGATTGTTATTACTCAAAAATACTTTAAAAACTGTGTCCACCAGCGGAGCATTTGTGGTAATAAATTCGTCTTGTTTGGCGCAATGATGAATCAGGGTGAAGATAAGGGCATCACCCTGGCTGACTTCACCGGTTTCAGGATCAACAAGGTCCATTTCAGGGGTATCGACATGTTCGGCAAAGGTTTCGGCATGTTGTGGGCAAAAAAAAGTAATCAGAGAATTCCGCCAATTACGATCTTGTGACTTCCACCAGTCAAAATCGATATGAAATTTTGTGCTTTTAGTTGGCTTGATCAAACTTGCCCTTGTGACCATATGCTCTCCTATGACTTCTCTGTAATGTGGAAATAATTATCGCCGACGTGGAAGAAATCATCGCTGTCGATTAATACTTCCAGGAGGGCCATTGGCGCTGTCCGACGGATAACGTTGATCGCTGCATAGAGATCGACGAAGTGTACATGCCGTTGGTTGTTAAGTTTTGACAATTCGGTCATCATGCGCATAACATCAGCTTTGAGCGCATAGGTTTTGTTCTTTCGGGCATCCCAAACACTATCCAGTCCGGCAACATCAGGGATCGCGATAGCCATCCTTTCATGGAAGCCAGCTGAGATAGGCTGCCGCAGCAGAGCGAACACGAGACCACCATCCGCACCGACCAGGACGGTTTTAATCCATTCTCTGTTAACACGCTTGCGTTGTGGGCTTATGATCATCGTTCCGGGGTCATCGGTGGCAATAATGTCGATCAAACTGCCTGGGATCAATCCCTTTTCAACGAACCAATCCCTCAGACCGATGACGTAATTGCGGTGGCGAACCACCCACGCGGAAATCGATGATTGGGTTTGCTCGTCGATGAAGGTAACTTTAACGTTTTGCGATTCCAATGCGGTCGGTAACACCTGGTTTGTCTTTGGGGTCACCGGAATGCTGCCAGCCCGCCAATGGGGATAGGTGAGTGTCAGGCTGATGCTCTCTGCTCGTTCTACATCGTTGATCTCTTCGGTTGAGAAAGACAATTCATCATCGAGATCGTAGAGCAGGTTGTAGAATTCGTCGCTCAAATCCTCGTCGATTATCCGGGGGTTTTCAGCTTGCAGGTAAAGGGGTGTGCGCTGAACCTCTTCAGGCTCAAGCCGGCGTAAGAACCATGAGAACTTACCCGTGGAACCAACTTCATCGAAACGAGGGTCTTCCTGGAGCGCGTAATTTAGCGAGAACGCCAGCAGGTTTTTATTACCTGTCTCATCTGTTATCTCGAGTTGAGCGATCAATTCTTCGACCGTCAAAGGACCACCAGCCAATGAATCGAGGATCGCTTCGGCAATATTCAAATAACCAGCACCGAGTTCGATCAATAAGGAATGGGGGAACCAGGTGTCACCGATGCGGATCAAATCGGACTGGTTATCAAGAGCGGAACGCAGCTTTGAGCTAATTAGTTTGCCGTGCTCCCGATAAATAGATTGTGGATCCTGGTCGGCTATGGATTTTTTGGTGTAATCCCGCTCGTTAAGCTCATGTGTTTCCAGTTCTGCAGCGAAATCGCGTTGGCTGCCATCTTCAAATTCAATTTTGGCGACCTTGAAGTCACCCAACGCTGGATTGTCGCCATCCCGCAGTTCAACTACGATTCCAACCAGGTCGTCCAGTTCGGGAAATCTGACCTTATCACCAGGTTCATAAGAACCGGAAGGTTTGTAAACGATGCCGGAATCTGCTTCCCGGTTTGCCTCCGTGATGCGGATGGATTCAAGCCGGTTTTCAATCAATACCCGCGAAAGGTCTGTGATGGACAAGGGTTCTTCCGTTTCAAAAAGGTGATTGGTTAGACGCTGGAGATCGTCAGCAGTGACCTCCAACATTTTCCAGTAGTTCGAATACTTTTGATTACTTGAAACGGCCATAAAAACCTCGTAGAATTGCAGTTGTCATAAGATTATACATGAAAAAAATGACAGATAATTATAAACATGAAACCATTAACCCAAAAGTTAGAAATCTTGGCTTGGAAAAATTGGTTTTCGATCACTACCGGCAGCCGTAAGCATGGCACAACAGCCTGAAGCTGGAACCTTCAAGCTCTGGAAAAACTTTTCTCCACTGAAGCCGTCCATATAAAGTATCTTTGAGTTAATTTAAAAAGATCGATGACAGAAAAAACCTTGCCTCTGTCATCGAAGAGTTGTTGTTAAATTAAGTAACCTAAATAAAGAAGGCGATAAAGAATCCGATCAGCAGACCCAACGTTGCGATTGTGAAGAGCATCAATATCTGGGTTTTAAGATAGTCCATTTTGCCGACTTTGGTTTGGATGGTTTCGCCGTTCACTAAGACAGGGTTAAGCTCTTTGTGTTCAATTCTGACCGTTGGTTGAAAACTGAATTCTTCGGTATAAGAAGCAGTCATCATAATTTGGTTTACCGGAACGGCTTTATTTTCGTTAAAAACCCTTTGTGTTTCAAAATTTAGGGTGACAGGCTTCGCTAAATCAGGGACTGCTACAACCTTTTTTTTGGCTTTGCGCTCCACGCGGGACAACTTATTCTTGGTTAGTCTCAGGCTATCGGCTGTCACATGAACCTCATTAACCCCTGGAGGATGACATTTTGCAAATAACGCCATTCGCATCAGCAACAACTCTGACCGTTTGGAAAAGGGATTTCCCACCAGGCAGCTCGTCACTGAAGGAATATAACAATAGGTAAGTCCCCGGAGCAAGATTACTCACTTTTGGTTTTCTTCCAGAAAGCTTGGCATACTGTTGATATACTTTTTCATTCACTTTGCGAATAGCATCTGCGTTCATCTTGCCTACTTCCTCGTCCGACGGCGCATAAATGCAGGTACGGACAGATTGTCATTTGATAAGTTCTGGGAAGGATAGCGGTCAATACCAATTTCATCAAGCGGATCTGACACGACAGGTGTAACCTGTTGCGTCACAACAGGTGTGGCTTCGGGAACCGTATTCTGAGCCAACCCGCTGTAACTATTTTGCGTAAAATTTGCTTTTGGTGCACCGATCCCTGTTACTATCAAAATCAACTGGACGCGATCTTCCATTCTTTCGTCTGTGATGATACCTGGGATAACATCCGCGTGACCGCCAGTGGCATCCTGTAAGGTCTTGAGAGCATCAGTGACATCTTTGAAAGACATATCCTGGCTTCCGGTGAAATTCGCGATCATTCCGGACGCAGAATAGAGGTCGATGTCATCAAGCAAGGGATGGTGCAGGGCTTTTTCTATCGCCTGCTGAACCTTATTTGGTCCACTGCCAGTTCCGATCGACATGAGGGCGCCGCCTCCGCGGGTCATAACATTTTTGATGTGAGAAAAGTCGACATTAATCAGACCGGTCTCGGTGATCAGCTCTGAAATTCCCTGGACGCCCTGCCGCAGCACATCGTCCGCGAGCGTGAAAGCCATCTCCAGGGGCAGGTCGCGAGGGGCAATTTCGATCAGCTTATCGTTCGGAATGACGATCAATGTGTCGGTATACTCTTTCAGTTTCTCCAAACCAGCCGCCGCGTTTGTCTGGCGACGACCAAGCTCGAAGGTGAAGGGCTTGGTTACTATCGCGATGGTCACCGCGCCGCAGGCTTTGGCTACTTTGGCAGCAATCGGGATCGCTCCCGTGCCGGTGCCGCCGCCCATTCCGGCTGTCAGGAAAACCATATCAGCTCCCTGAAGAATGGCTGCCAACTCCCTGGAGCTTTCTTCAGCAGCCGATTCGCCCACGGTGGGTAATCCGCCAGCACCCAAACCACGGGTAAGCTTGGGACCGAGCTGTATCTTGTGGGGCGCGTGGTTATTTGCCAGAGCCTGGGCATCTGTGTTTGCAGCCACAAAAGTGACTCCCTGCATGCCGCCTTCGATCATCCTGTTGACGGCATTGGAACCACCGCCTCCCATGCCAATAACAACGATTTTTGGTTTAGCCAGGTGGTGTGGATCGTAGTTCGAATATGATGTTGAGCTGTTCATAATTTCTCCTTCGGCTTATACGCTGATGCTTACGCTGTTGATGGTCAATTCATCAATCAGGCAACCGGCTTGGCGTAATATTTCGATATCATGGACGCTGAACGCGCCGTTTTCATTCCAGATGGTGACCTTGCGGGCATTGGTTGCTTCGATCAGTGAAAACCCGATGGTCGGGCGTGAATCCCGGATGATAGGGCGGATGCGGTCAAGCGTATTTTCCGGAATCCCCCAGTCATACGAAGGAAGCAGAAGATAATGGTCAATCGGATAAATCCATTCAGCCAGCTTGTCTGAGACCGCGTATTCCAGGTTTTGTTTCCGTGTTTGTTCGAGTTTTTGTTTGTAAGCCGGTATCGCCGCGTTTTTAGGCTGACCACTAAGGTCAAAGAATGCAGTTCTTCCCTCTACCTGTTCTTCACTTGAGCTTAAAATCCAGAAGAGACAGCCGAGAATATTGTTCTTTTGGTCGGCAGCTCGTCCGGCTTCTTCTGAGGGACTGAGAGCGAAATCGATTAATTCTTCGAAAGTCGCTTTTGGGTCGAGCACACTCGTGCGAATGTCAGAACTGCCGAAATAAAACAGAAAAATCTTCGGGTCAATTTCGAGAATGCTGTATACAAGGTCTGCGTACCATTGCCACGAATTGAAACCGATATGGTCCTCTTCACCCAATTCTGTCTTGGAATAGGGTCGGGGGACTTTCCAATTGCGCTTTCCACCGGCTCCCCAGCTGAGAGGGTGATTGAAGGTTTGGGAACTAACCGCAATATGCAGGTTGGATATAAAATCGAGCGACCGGCGCTGTTTCACCAGGGTTAGCACTTTTTTGAGAAACGATAAATCCCAATAATCGCCTCCAGGCTGCAGCGGAGGAAATACCGGGATCAGACCGTTTTGCTCTGCCACGCGCACGAAGGGAATATAACGATCCAGAAAACGCTCAACGAGATCGCCTTGTGACCAGGTGTCTGGTTTCCAGGCTGACCTCATATTGGGTTGGTTGAAGAAGACCACGTATTTCACGCCCCATTTGGCATAAGAACTGAGCAGGATGCGAAGATCTTCCGGACGCACATCAGTATTAACCTGAAAATCAAAATGGATAATCGGCTGAACTCCCGAAAGCAACAAACCACGGATAAAATCTTCCGGGATGGCATGGGTGGGACTGGCTTTTAGCACCAACCAACCTGCATGGAGAGATTCAAGCTCCGGCTGCCAGAGTTTCAGGTCTTTATCCTGGTAATGGTCCAGATCCTGAAAGTAATGAAAACCAATTTTCTTTTCCATATAAATATCCATTTACTAAGTTTAGCTATCGTTTAAAGTGCAAGTAACATGCCAGAAGGAAGATACAGTGCTATAATAGCCGGCATGATTTTGGTGACGGGAAGCACAGGTTTTGTCGGCAAAAAATTGATCGACAAATTGGAAGCCAATAGTTTGGAGTACCGTTTGTTGTTATCGCCGGGTTTTGATCAGCAAAACCTGCCGAGGGGAAAAGATTATGACATTGTGCTCAGCTCGATCGGCGATGTGGGCAGTTTGCGTTCAGCACTTAACAAGGTGGATGTTGTCATACACCTGGCTGGCGGGGAGGCATTTGGATCCAAAGCTGACCTCGCCAGGCTCGAAGTGCGCGACCTGGAGGTGTTCACCAACATAGCCAGGAATGCGGGCGTGGGGCGTTTTTTTTACATCAGCCACCTCGGTGCAGACCGTAATTCTGCTTATGGACTGTTGAAAGCCAAAGGCAGGGGCGAGGAAGTTGTCAGAAAGTCCGGGATCCCCTACAGCATTTTTCGGACAAGCAGGTTATATGGGGAAGGTGATCGGTTCACCGAATCAATTGCCAGGCTGTTGCGAAAGTTTCTTGGGTTTTTCTTCCTTCCGGGAGAAGGCAAAGTCTTGCTGCAGCCTCTCTGGGTGGAAGATTTTGTCACAGCTCTGATCTGGTCGTTGGACAGACCTGACCTCGTAGACCAAACAATTGAGATAGGCGGTCCGGAACAGTTGAGTTACCGTGAAACAGTGCAGCAAATCGCAGAAGCCATGGATAAAAAAGTGAAGTTCCTGAATATCACACCGGTTCAATATAGTTATTTCACCCAACTGGTCGAGTATTCGATGAGTCTGCCCCCCATCAATGTGTTTTGGATGGATTATCTGGCAGAAAACCGCACCTGCGCGCTGGACAGCATGTCGCGGATCTTTGAAATCAATCCGGCACGAATGAAAAATAAGTTATCCTACCTGAGAGGAACCACAAAACATAAATGAACCTTTGCATCCACGGACATTTCTATCAACCCCCACGAGAAGATCCCATATCAGATTATATACCGGCAGAGATTGGAGCGGAACCATTCAATAACTGGAATGAAAAAATCCTGGCTGAGTGTTATGAGCCAAATGCCCTTGCAGGCAATTTTGGAAAGATTAGTTTCAATATTGGTCCGACCTTGTTCCGCTGGATGTGGGATTATAAACCCGAAGTCGCCCAAATGATCGTTGATCAGGAAAGGGCGAATTTTAATAAATATGGGGTTGGGAATGGTATGGCGCAAAGCTACAACCACACGATCCTGCCGCTGGCGAGTTTACGCGATAAGGTCACCCAGGTACGCTGGGGGATCGAAGAATTTGTGTTCAGGTTTGACCATATGCCCGAAGGGATGTGGCTGCCAGAGGCTGGTGTTGACCTGGAAACACTGTGTGTCCTCTCAGACCAGGGTTTAAAATTCGTCATTCTCGCACCCTGGCAGGTTGAGGCGATCGATGACAGCCCCGGACCTTATTTAATAGATTTGCCCGATGGAAGGGATCCTTTTGTTGTCTTTCCGTATCGCAGGGATCTGAGCACAATGGTAAGTTTTGTCCCGTCGTCAACAGAGAACGGCGAGAGGTTTGTCTCCCTTGTGCGAGACAACCTGGCAGCCAGACCGGACAGGTTGAATATTATCGCGAGCGATGGGGAACTCTACGGGCACCACCAAAAATTTAGAAATCACTTTTTGAGTTATGTGCTGAACCTGGTTGAATCGGAGACAGATTTACATTGGACTTATCCGGGATTATGGCTGCGCGAAAATGAAGTTACAGCCAGGGCGAATTTGGTGTCGCCTTCATCATGGTCATGTTTCCACGGGGTTGACCGTTGGGCGAGAGAATGCTCTTGCACACACGGCGCGGATTGGAAAAAACCACAATTTATCGCTATGAAAGCAACAGCAGACTGGCTGGACGAAGTCTATTATTCCGCGGCAATCAGGCTGGTTAGCGATCCATGGGAGCTGCGCAACCGCACAATCAAGGTCCTTAATGGCGAAAAAAATGTCCACGAAATTAGTGAAGACCTGGTTTTTTCATCTCTCTCGGCTGGGGAGGTCGAATATTTGGAAATTTTACTCAAAGCTCAATATGCCAGGCAGCGAATGTTTACTTCCTGCGGTTGGTTTTTTGAGGAGTTTCACCGTATCGAACCACAGAACAATATCGCTAATGCCGCGTATGCCGTCTGGTTAACCGAAAAAATCACAGGCATGGAACCTAAGGCGAATATTTTAAAACTTTTTGGCGATGTCTACAGTAATAAGACAGGTCTGAGGGGAGACACGGTCTTCACTCAAACCTTGATACGGGCAAAAAACGAGACGTAGACGTTGACGATATTCCTGATCAACGTGTCCAGCTCCTGAATTTCCCATTATCCAAAAGACCTGATTTTAACGAAGAAGAGGTTGTTTTTAGGGACATTAAAATGAGAAACACAGGGTTGGCTGAATGGGTATTGCTATCATAGGGAACGTGGTTTATCGAGTTCCGGCGAAGCCATTTTTCGTAGGGAACACGGTCATGATATCGAGAGCACCAATGCGTCGATCTGCACTTTTTTTGTATTACTGCGTTTTTGTCATCCTGAGCCTCTTTTGCGAAGGATCTTTTCGATTGGAAGGGTAAGATCCTTACGAAGTACATTTACAAAGTTCTTTTCCCGTTCTGGCGGAGTGTGTTGTTGTAGGGAACGTGGTTTCTCCCGTTCCGGCGAAGCCATCATTTGTAGGGCGAGATTGAGGGGGTTGTAACCTTGGTGTGCCGGCGATGTTGCCCCCCTCAATCCGCCGTACACAATGACCATACACAACGGTGGATTGTGGGATGGCATGGCAACCGCGAACAGGGAATAGGAAACAGGGAACAGGGATTAGGAACCGGGTTTTGTCATTCTGAACGAAGTGATGCGAAGTATACAAAGTAAGAATCTGAACCTTTGCCAACAAGGAGCTTACCGAATTCGCCGGAACAGACATCACGCCATACGTTTGTTCGCGGGACGGCATGGCAGCCGTCCCCTAGACACATTCGTACGGACAAAAAGCGAATCTTACACGTCGGCGATATTCCCGATCAACTTATCCAGTTGGTATTCTGAGCTTTCTTCGGCTTCAGAAATCAGGTTGAAAGCTTTTTCATGTGAAAGAATCGCTTCGATGATCTCGATGAGGTCTGTGGTTTCACGCAAGGCTAATCCGAAATACTTCCCAGCCCTTTGGTACCAGATAAAGTCCTCAAAACGTTCTTTATTGAACCACCTGATGTCGTTATAGGTATTGACCTCCAGGTATTCGAGTACTGTTTGGTGCTTCAACCAGCTGGTAAGCTGTGTTTCTGGACTGTCCGCATTGCTGAGGGGCTGCAGACAGGTAAGTAAAACCTGTATGAGCTGCACATTTTTCCAGGCTTCATATTCTGTGAAACCGAGTTCATTCAATGTTTTGTTTAGCAAGCTAAAGACAGGTTTACGCAGGGCAATTTCCTGGTTCAGGCTGGCGGAGCTGGGCTGACTGACCGGACCTGCCAGGTTTGCCATGTATGCCCAGATTAGAAAAACATACTTTTTAAGAGGATCATCCACAAGCTCTTCCAGAATTTCCGAGACTGCAAGACTGGTGCTTTCCATTGCTGCCAGACCGTAACGTTTGCTCACTAATTCTGGGTCAAGTATCGCTTCAACCAACTTCCGGGCTTCTTGATTTGCCTGGTCCAGCCCTAACGAACCTGGTTCAGTCTCTCCGGCTCGATGGAGCGCTGCCAGATTCCGTGCCAATATGCCTGGATCGTCCGGATTTTCAACCTGCCTTTTGAGCTCGTAAGCATTGATCAGACCGCGCAAGGGATGTAACAATGGAGCAAGGGAGAGTTCCTCCAGAGTTGCCGCCAGGTCAGCAACACCTTCACCAGCCAGTGATTCGTGGAGGGCGGCGTAATGGCTGCCATAAACAACCTTGAAATCCAACAAAACCATGTGGCTGTATGCAGGCAATTCGAAGAACAGACCTCGTTCACGGATATCGGCAAGCGAACGAACATAATAGAGCCTGGAGACATTATCCCAATAAAGCACATAGGCGTCATTACCCCCTTGCAGGTTCAGGGCGTCTGTGAGATCGCTCTGTAACAGATGCCCGTCATGACCGTCTTTGACCAGGAACGGGGCTGATTGTTTGATCCACCCGGCAGTGTCTCCGGAACGGTTGTTATAGACGATTAAGGCTGATTGACCGTTGTGATGGTTGCTATAGGCGAAAACGTTTTCATCAACCGATCCGTTTTCGGTATAGAAATCATATAGCCGGAAATTGTCGGCTTCAGCGAATATTTGCCGTCGATGTAAAAGCGGGAATATGACCGAAGCGTGGTGATTTACCAAGCCCTGATCGGGAGTTTCATCCCAATAAGGACGGTAATATTCCATGCCATACTTTTCGGTGTAGCCTTCAACCTGACCATGACCAAACATTGGCAGCCCAGGCATGGTTGAGAGCAGAGTGCAAATCCCAAAGTATTTATCACCTTTTCCAAATTGTTCGGCAGCGGTTTTTTCATCAGGGTTGTTCATGAAGTTGACATAACGCTTGAGGATCTGTGGATCATAAGTTAAGGTGTTCTTAATCAACTGGCGATATTTTTCGTTTTCCTCGTTGCGAAGCATGTTCATGAAAGCACTGTTATAGACCCTGTGCATACCGAGAGTGCGCACGAAATAGCCTTCCATCAACCAAAACGCTTCAGCAAGCAGAAGAGTATCCGGCACTTCCTGAGCCACACGGTCGACAACCTCCCGCCAAAATTCTTCGGGCATTGCCTGGTCGAAGGTTTCTTTCGTCATGGCATGATCGGCACGCGACGGGATGTCACCTCCGCTGCCAGGCTGGGGGAACCAAAGCCGCTGATAGTGTTTTTTGGTCAGAGTCATGGCGGCGTCGAAACGAATGATCGGGAATTGCCGCGCGACAGCCAGGATGGTCTGAATTACAGCTTCCCGCACTTCGGGGTCCAGGTAGTTAAGCTGCGCGGTATCGTTCCAGGGCATGCTGGTTCCGTCGTTGCCGTGATAGATGAAGCGCGTTCGACCTGTATCGTGATCGTAATGCTTGAAAACCACCGCGGCATCAGACCGTGTGTAGTAATGATCTTCAAGGTTAATGCTGATACCCGGTCTGCTGGACAGATCCGGACCATCGAAGGTGTATACCGGGAAGGGTGAATGGTCAGACTGGATGAACCAGTCGGGATGGTCATAGACCCAATCGGAGTCAATGCCCATATGGTTGGGCACCATATCGCTCGCCAGGCGTATCCCTCGGGCTCCGCAGCGCTGGCTGAGGTTATAGTAAGCCGATTCACCACCGAGCCGTTCAGCAATTTCATAGTGGGAGAGAGAATAAGCGGACGAAACAGCGTCCGGGTTGCCGCACATTTGCTTAATCTTACGAGAGGCGTCACTGCGTTCCCACAGACCAATCAGCCATAAACCGGTGAAACCCCAGCGGGCAAGCTGATCCAGGGTTTCATCTGGAATCTGGTCGAGCCGTTCGATCGGGCGTTGATATTGGCGGGAGAGTTGATTTAGCCAGACAAAAGTGTTTTTCGCGAGCATGACCACGCGCGGCATCCAGTCACTATCCGGACTGTAATTTTCGGTTTCCACCAGGGGGGTTCCCCAGGCATCATAGCCGGCACGATATTCAGGGACATGGGTTTCAGGATTGGAGAAATCTGCTCCAGCCTGGACAAACATTGCTTTTGCCCTGGCTTCTTCTTTGAGCATATCGAGGCTTCCCAGTAAACGCAGAAGGTCATCCCCGAGATATTTGGACCACATTTCTTTGATGAATTCCAGCTGCCCGGTGAGAGAATCTGGAACCTGGGTCGCAGGTGTGCGCAGCATGGTGATGAGATCCTGACCGTCCGGACCGAAGGCAGGTTGTGTTTTGAAAAAAGATTGAATCGCGTCAATCAGACGGGCGTAGGATGTGGAAGAATAAAGCGGGCGATCGTCGAAAATCTCACGATAACGGGCTGCAGCAGGGTTCATATTTGTCAGCCAGGTCATGAGCAACTCTTCCAGTGTGACATCATAATTGGTCACTCCTTCATCAGTTCCTTTAAGATATTCCTGGACGGTTTGATTCCCGCGATAGACCTCCGAAGGGGGGAAAAGCTCGTTAAAACTGGTTAAAGTGGCAATCACCTCACTACGACCAAAAGTGTTAATCAGATGGCGGGCGAGGGCTGTCCGGATACTGCGACCATGGGTCTTATAGTATTCATCCACGACCTGGTGGAGAATCTCGTCGATCAGACCAAGTGCGTTAATCTCTGCCGGCGAGATGTAAGTCTCGGGATTTTGCGGATCAGGACGGAGTTGATTCATGCGGTGGGCAAAATCTCTGGATGCCTGGAAGTTTGCAAAAATTACATTGCCATTTTTGGAAAATAATATCTCATCAAATTGATATTTATCGCGTGACGCCTTGGTAACGTGGAACTGCTTCATCGCCGCTCTCCTTTGAGTTCTTTTGAGTTCTTTTTTGCGAATTGGTATTTAATTGTATCACTCGGACTGAAGTATATGGGTCACTATATTCGAACCTGAGCCACCAATGTTTTGCGTCATGGCATAACGATTGCGCTTTACCTGGGTGGGACCAGCCAACCCCTGTAATTGCAGCGTAGCTTCCACCAGCTGGTAGACTCCGGTTGCTCCAACAGGATGCCCCCGGGCTTTAAGTCCACCCATTGTGGCGACGGGAATGTCACTGTTGAACTTTATTTTGCCTTCCTTGGCGAGCCTGGGTCCTTCACCCGGAGCGCAAAATCCAGCAGCTTCGAGTGAAAGCGCCGACATGATCGAGAATGCGTCGTGATATTCGAACAGACCGATGTCAGAGGGTGATAAACCTGCCTGGGCGTAAGCAGTTTTGGCGGAGGCTTCGGCTGCTTTCAGATGGACAGCCTTTTCGCGATGTTGCAGCGAAAGCGTGTCGGTCATCGAAGCAGAAGCGACAACAGACACCGGTTTTCGACCGTTTTGAATAGGACGGGAAGATAAAATGATGGCTGCGGCACCATCTGACACTGGTGAGGCATCCAGCAGGTTGATCGGATCAGAGATCATCGGAGAACGGGTGAAAGAATCGCGGGTGATCGGATTCCGGAAACGGGCATTTGGGTTGTGGGCTGCGTTGGCGTGGGCATTGATGGAGAAGTCTGAAAAATCTTCATGCTTCCAGCCATATTCATGCATGTATCGGCGCATCAGCAGTGCGTTTAATCCGACGAAAGAGAGACCAAAATCGGCTTCAAGCTCAGCATCTGCCGCCGTGGCAAGGCTGGCAGTGATTTCGCTTCCGGGCGAATCAGTCATCTTTTCGGCTCCGATTACCAGCGCTGTTTCCATTTCACCGCTCGCAATTGCCATCAGCGCCATACGAAACGCAGACGATCCGGAACTGCAGGCAGTCTCTACTGCTAATGCCGGTTTGTGGTGGAAACCAAGCCAGTCAGCCATTAATGTGCCAAACTGAGCCTGGTGATTGGCTGTGATCGCCATCATGTTACCGACAAACAAGCCATCCGGGTAGCCAATGCCAGCATCTTCGATTGCCATCAAACCAGCATCGCCTGCTAATTCCTTTAACGACTTATCCCAGCTCTCAGAGACTGGCGTTTGACCAATACCTACAATGAAAACTTTGTTCATATGACCTCTTCAATTACAATATTGTAAACAATTTTGCTTGCGAAAACTATCAAAAGCAATATGTATGAGGAGTGAGGATGGAGATTATCGATATTTCAGTCGGAATCAGGAACGGCATGCTGCTTTGGCCAGGGGAACCACCAGTGGAAATCGCCTGGGAGAACCGGATTGACGAAGGCGCAGGTTTTAATGATAGCTTACTACGCTTCGGGGCACATTCCGGCACCCATATTGATATGCCTTTACATTTTATCAAAGGTGGCGCCAGTACAGATGACCTGGACCTGAATCGTCTGATTGGACCGGTGAACGTTGTTGAAGTGCCCGATAATAAAACCAGTATCGATGCCGAATTTTTGGAGTCGTTGGGTTTGGAAGATGTAACCAGGCTGCTTTTTAAGACCACCAGTGGAAAAAGATGGGCTGATTCTTCTTTACCATTTGATGAAAAACTTGTCGCGCTCGACCGAAGCGGAGCCAGGTGGGTGGTGGATAAAGGGATAAAATTAGTTGGGATTGATTATCTCTCAATTGCACCGTATGAAGATATCGAAGTTCCGCATCAGATCTTACTTTCAAACAACGTGGTCGTTCTTGAGACCCTGGATTTGCGGGAAGCCCGGGCAGGGGAGTATGAATTAATTTGCCTTCCTTTGAAACTGATCGGGCGTGAAGCAGCACCTGCCAGAGCAATTTTGATTAAAAAATAATCCAATCAATAAGGCTCTGACAGAATCAGGGAGAACGCCTGGATTCAAAAAGAGGGTGACGAGGATTACGAATTGTCACCTGTTTTTCCCCTTCAGTGTGTCAGCGCGTTTGATGATGTCTTTCCCGAAGCGATCGCGCAGGTCATCAACCGCCTTTGTGAGGTCTTCTTTTTTGGCACCATCATCGTCAAACAATCCGAGCTGGCGGTGGGGTTTGTCAAGGTTGGTTACGCCGACCCCCAGCAGCCTTACTGCCCGTCCTCTCGACCAGTGCTTCAAAAATAGGTTTTGAGCTTCCTCATAGATATTCTGGTCGAGATTTGTGCATTCTTTAATGCTGGTTTGGCGGGTGTAGGTTGAAAAATCGGAATAACGGATCTTGATCTGGACAACACTGCCTGCCAACTCCGCCTTACGCAGGCGTGAACCAACTTTCTCAGAAAGCCCCCGCAAAATTTTCAACAAATTCCCTTCATCGTCCTGGTCTTCATGAAAAGTAATTTCATTACTGACCGACTTTGGGTCACTGCTTTCAGGATAAATCGGCGTATGATCGATGCCCCTTGCCCGGCGACGCATCGATTCACCATGCTTACCAAAAAATATCCTGATATCGGCGTCACTCAATGCCGCCAGCCTGCCGATCGTCGTGATTCCCCGCTGGCGCAGGTGGGCGGCAGTTTTCGGACCGACTCCCCAGAGTGCCTGTATGTCAAGTGGAGCCAGGAATTCTTCCTCTTTGCCCGGTTCCACCACTGTAATTTTTTGAGGAGAACGACCGGATTTCACCTGTTTCTTGCCGAAATCATTCGCCATTTTAGCGACCAGCCGGCTGGTTGCGCAGCCCAGTGAGCAGGGCAACCCGGTTTCATCCATGACCCGTTTTTGTAAATCAAGCGCGATTGAACCAATCGGCTGGGGCATATCACTGACATCCAAAAATGCTTCATCTATGGATACCGCCTCAACAATTGGCGATGTGTCCCGCAGAATATCCATCACCTTTTTGGAATACTCACTATAATGCCGAAAACCACTGCGAACCAATATCAGATCAGGCAACAGGTGAAGGGCTTCGCGTGTGGGCATGGCTGAGCGCACACCGTGCAGCCTGGCAGCATAGGAAGCCGAGGTAATCACCCCGCGACCGCTCGGGCTTCCACCGACAGCGAAAGCTTTCCCTTTCAGAGTTGGGTCAAGCAACTCTTCGACTGAACAGAAGAAAGCATCCAGGTCAAGGTGAATAATTTTGCGTTCCATTGGTAGAAAAATCGCCTGACTACTCAGGCGATAATCCTTTATACATCCAGATTGCGAACCTCTTTGGCATGGGTCTGAATAAAACGCCGCCGCGGCGGGACTTCAGAACCCATGAGCATATCGAAGGTCTGATCTGCTTCAACAGCGTCTTCGATGTCCACTTGAAGCAAGGTGCGATTTTCAGGGTTCATGGTAGTTTCCCACAACTGTTCAGGATTCATTTCACCAAGACCCTTGTAACGTGAGAGGTTTACTTTGCCAATTCCACCCATTCTTGCCGCGATTCTTTCCATTTCGGCATCACTATAGGCATAGGCGACCTGGTTGCGGAAGCTGACCCGATAGAGCGGTGGCTGGGCGATATACAGGTGACCCTCGTCAATCAGCGGCTGCATGTATCTGAAAAACAGGGTCAACAGAAGCGTGCGAATGTGGGCGCCGTCAACGTCGGCATCGGTCATGATGATTACTTTCCCGTAACGTAAACCTTTCAGGTCAAAAGAATCACCTATTCCGGTTCCAAGGGCTGAAACCAGGGCTCTGACTTCCCGGTTGCCCAGGATCTTGTCCAGGCGGGCACGCTCGGTATTCAGGATTTTCCCCCGCAGAGGCAAAATTGCCTGGAAATGCCGGTCACGTCCTTGTTTTGCAGAACCTCCAGCCGACTCACCTTCTACAATAAACATCTCAGATTTGTTCGGGTCACGTTCGGAGCAATCGGCGAGTTTTCCGGGCAGGGTCATCGACTCAAGCGCTGACTTGCGGATCACCAGGTCGCGCGCTTTCTTGGCAGCATCACGCGCACGAGCAGAAGTCAGACATTTTTGGATAATCGCTTTCCCAGCGCTGGGATTCTCATCCAGGAAGGTGGAAATGGTCTCGCCAACGACTTGCTGGACGTAGGTTTGCACGTCCGCGTTCATCAATTTCACCTTGGTCTGACTCTCAAATTGTGGATCAGGATGCTTGATACTGATTATGCCGGTCAACCCCTCGCGTGTATCTTCACCAGTGAAGTTCTGATCGCTGTCCTTGAGCAAACCAGATTTACGACCATAATCGTTAATGCTGCGGGTAATTGCAGCCCGAAGACCGGTCAGGTGAGTACCACCGTCACCTGTGTTGATTGTGTTGGCGAAGCTGTAGATCGATTCTGAGTATGTGTCGGTATACTGGACGGCAAACTCAATATTTACACCAGCGACCTCTTTTTCTCCGTAAATCATGGGATGCAGGGTCTGGCGGTTGCGGTTGACATAACGCGCAAACGACGCGATTCCGCCTTCAAAATGGAAGGTCATCTCTCTGCCGGCTCTTTCATCAATCAGCTTGATGGTGATGCCGCGGGTAACGAAAGCCATTTCCCTGAACCTTTGGGCAAGTGTTTCAAAACGGAAACTGGCTTCTTCCAGGAAGATGGAGCGGTCGTACCGGAAGGTAGTGGAAGTTCCGGTTTTGTCACCCTTATAGGTGCCAACCGCGGCGACTTCGCCTTGCGGAATGCCTTTTTCATAGCGTTGGAAATAAATTTTGTGATCCCGTTGGACCGTTACTTCACACCATTCCGAAAGCGCGTTAACAGCCGAAACGCCAACACCGTGCAAGCCGCCGGAGACTTTATAGCTGCCTCCGCCAAACTTGCCGCCGGCATGCAATACCGTCATAACAACTTGTAAAGCTGATATTCCTTTTTCACGATGGATATCGACAGGAATGCCGCGACCGTCATCCCTGACCGTGACGCTCTCATCAGCATGGATCGTGACGGCTATCTCGGTAGCGCTTCCAGCCAGGGCTTCATCAATCGAGTTGTCCACAACTTCATAGATTAAATGGTGCAGCGCCTTGGAGTCAGTGCCGCCGACATACATCCCCGGGCGTCTGCGTACGGCTTCGAGTCCTTCCAGGATTTGAATGGCTTCTGCATCGTAATTGACAGAATTATTTTTTTTCAAAATGTTCTCCGCTTATTGATTCAGAGACTGAGGTATATCAGCGTCTGGAATTTGTGAATTTATTACGCTTTGTTGCGCGTCGATGTAGAAATGAAAACTGGCTACGTACATCAGCGTAGTTACCAGGGCATGCCCGATTATGGAAACGATCAGCATCCACGAATTGTCTGCTGGTACCTGCCAGAGGAAATTAGTTAAATAGGTAATCAGAAATGCCAGGAGAATAAAAATTGAGGTCTTCCCGTTTGTCGGTCTGACTGTCTTGATACTGTTCCTGATCGAGTTGACGAACTTATTGTCGAACAGCACGATATCGTGGGGTATAAAAAACAGGGGAATAAAAGCTGAAATAAGGATCAAACTTAAAAAGAAGTATCCAATCGATCCAAAAATTGGCACCAGGGCACTGATCACTGAGATCAGGATAAGCGCTGGTGTGATAATCAGGAAGAAAACGACAATCGATGAAAGTGGAATCAAAAATAATGAACTCAGATTATTAAGAATACTACTCTGCTTTGAATAGATTGGCTGTTTTGAAATTGACAAAGCGATCAGAATGAAGAATAACGCGCCTAAAATAAACCCAATCATCGAAAAAATGAGTATATATGCGAACGCCTGCCCTCCGCTTTGTACCTGGACGGATGTAAAGCTGCCCGCAGGGTTTTCTGACAGGTTTCTAAAGGCGAGCACGCTGGGTACTCCAATCGGGTAGCTGCGCAAAAAGGCGGACAGGCTAAAATTTTCGATCAGGGCGAGGATAGCCTCGGTCATTTCCTGCCAGACTGTGACAACCTCAGCAGAGGCAGTTGGTGGCAAAGTGAAAGAATTTAGAGCTGCTTCAAATTGATCAAAAATCAAAAACCGCTTGCCGAAAAGGAAGTATAAATCCAGTAAAATTGGGAATAGCAAAAGGTAAGCATGCCTCGACACGGTGTCTATCGATGCTTTAAAAGCCCGGAATACCTTAGGCTGAATTCGCGCTGGTGGGACGATTCTCATAACCTTATAATTATACCATTTAACCCTGTTTCCTGCACGCCACGGAGGCTATCTCAGCAATTCTCAATATGGAAAAATATGTTTATTTTTATGTTGTAGGGGACGGTTGCCACGCCGTCCCGCGAGTAGCTGTAGGGCGAGATTGAGGGGGTTGTGACATTGGTGTGACGAGGATGTTGCTCCCCCTCAATCCGCCGTTGTGTGTGATTATTGTGTACGGCGGATTGAAAACACACAAAGTGCGAGTAGAGGAAAGTACGAGGTGTTTTCAATACACGGCTTCGCCGGAACGGGACAAGCCGCGTTCCCTACGAGAAGATGGCTTCGCCGGAACGGGACATACCTTGCTGCGC
>ENA-UOOM01000239-UOOM01000239.1-fermentation-metagenome-genome-assembly--contig:-NODE-239-length-68203-cov-8.802166_pt1 | contig 68203 bp, 77 predicted proteins | sample MGYA00245781_ERZ724031 | MGnify/ENA primary metagenome ERZ724031 (study PRJEB28704, sample SAMN03018317) | fermentation metagenome | biome: anthropogenic terrestrial biome; feature: soil; material...
AAATATTGATGGGAACCTCTTTAAAATAGTGGCTCTCTTTTCCTGTGCAAACAGTTCCATTTACAGACTTCCTATAATATGTAACTTCCCTACTATCATATACTTCAATGATAGTCGTGGTTTCACTTGTTAGAATATCTGTACTATCCCAAAAACGAATGCAGTAGTTTAATTCCTTGGTAATATCCGTAGAATAGATAGGAATTACTGTGCTAGGCTCAATTTTCTCAAATTGCACCTGTTTTCCCTCATTAATAAAAAGAAGTTCCGCACCAATGCCATAGATGGAACAATCCTTTGCTAGGCTCTGATTATGCGAAACTTCTTTTACTGCGTATGAGGCTAATATGGTTCTCAATTCATCGCTTTGGGTATCGTAAGTAATGCTCTTGCCAGCAAAATAGCCACTAATTAAAGTCGTGATATACTCAGCCCATGGAGAAGCAATTTTGTTATTTGGTTTGGTAATATCCTGAAAGGTACGATTCATAATTTTATCATTCTTGCAGTCAAAATACCGCTTATTCTTCAATAGCCTAGGCTGATAGCGAAACTTGAAGTCTTCTATGTATTTTTCAATTCGTTCTATGGTTAGTGCTGTGTTTTTATCTAGGTAATACAATTTCTCATCTCCTATAATTTTACGGTTAATATGTTGGCTTTTTTCTTAATGGATTGAATGGAATAACGAAGAGCATCTATAGCATGGTTAAAATCATCAATAGGAACATTGATATATTCCCCAGTCTGCTTATTCTTTTCCCAAGTATAGTTATCCAATTCTAAGATGACATTTTCACATTTCTTATGAACAATAATTTTATACTCTTGCAGCTTATTAATTCCATGAAGGATACTATCCTTGCCCTTGCGACATTTGCGAATTCTATCTAGCCCCATGCGCTTCAAATCAGTAATATCCTTTGGATTCGCGCAATCTGCGACAATAATATTCTTGTGCCATCCTTTTTCTTTGACTTCCCTTGCAATGTCAATATTCAGCATACCCTTTTTATAAATCTCATCACAGATATACAGTGTTTTTGTCTTTTCATCCACTAGTGATAAGATTATAGTTGTCGGGTCGTTGCTGAAACCAAAGTCCATGCCGGTGCAAGTATGCAACTCATTGTTATTTTGAATCAACTCATGCATATCAAAATTCTGTACTTCCCAATTGTTGAAAATAAGCTTGTCCGTTGTTTGAAATAATCCATTGGCAAGAATATTATATAGCCTTGGATTTCTTCCTTTGATGGGAAGTAAAACTTCATCATGGTATGTATCGGGTAGAAATTTATTGTCACGATAAGTTGTTCGTAAAATCATAGTATTCTCGGGTACTATTTCAGTATCAAAGCCAAAGTAATTATAAATCCAGTTTGATTTACTCATAGGATTGAAAGAAATTATTACTTGCAGATTTTTATATTTTCCGGAACGGATAGAGCCATTCAGTGCAATAAAATCATCCTGCGAAAATAAATTTGCTTCGTCCAAATATAAATCTGAAATTTCAGAAATACCTTTCGCTTTTTCCTCATTGTCCAAACCTTTGAAAATAAACTCGCTACCATTGGGTAATTTAACCGTCATATCAGAACGATTGATTTCAACTTTGCCTAATTTTCTTATCTGCCATTCGTCAAGCAAATCCATTAATTCACGCAAAATACCTTGTTTAATTGCATTGGTTGTTTTCATCATGCAAAGAATACGACGTTTATCTGTTAAAGATTTGTAGAGTAACTTTTGGAAGATAAATTTTGTTTTGCCCGAACCTCTGCCACCATAATAGACTTCATATCTGTTTGAATAGTCTGTTAGGTGGGGAAAGTATACGGAATTGAAAATATTTTTATCTAATGCTAAGTTCAAATGTGGAATCATCTCCTTTCATGTTATTTGCGGTTTCTTGGGTTTAAAATAGGCTGTGGGATATATGTAGGGTAAAACACCCCTCCCCCTACTCCCCTTGGGTGGGTGTCCCCTACCCCTTACCAAAATAAAAGAGAGCAACCCTTGTTAGTTGCCCTCATATCCTTGTAATAGCTTATAGAATGTAGTCTTTTTTAATTCTAATATCTTCATCATATCAACTGCCTTGAGTGAACCATCCTTATACAGCTTATAATACTTATCCCATTGTACAGGGTACTCAATAGCCTTTCTGCCCTTATATTTCCCTTGCTCCTTGGCTATCTCAATACCTTCCTTTTGTCTGTCAAGAATATAAGCTCTTTCTAATTGAGCCACCGCCGCAAACACAGTCAACATAAACTCTCCTGTTGGTGTAGTTGTATCTATGCTTTCCTTAAGGGAAATAAACTCAACACCTTTATCCTTTAGCTGTTCCACTAAGCTTAATAAGTCCTTAGTATTCCTAGCAAACCTTGATATGCTTTCAACTATAAGCTTATCCCCTCTGTGTAGCTTGTCCATTAAGCGTTTGAGCATTACTCTATCAGTAACATTCTTACCGCTAACCTTTTCAATAAATACATTCTCAACAGGTATATTATGCTCTTTCGCTTTAACCTCTTGCCTAGCTGTATTCTGTTCTTTGGTGGAAACTCTGATATAAAAATAAGTTGCCAATACAATCACCCCTTTAAGATGATTATACCATATAGTTCGTTTAGAGTCAATATTATTTACGAACGCTTTAAGCTTAATTTTGCAACGAATCTATCGCAAAAACTAACGTTCATATTATGATTTTTTAGAATATACCTCAAACGAACGGTTTTATTCCTCATTTTCAGCATTTTCACTATCATCTAATAGCTTAATTGTTATAGTTTCTGTGGTATTTTGGTTGACTTCTAACTTATTATTTAAGTAGTAATTACTCTCATCATCCTCAAGCACCATTCTTATAGCTGGCATTACATCCCTATAACTTGCGTTCTCAAGCACATCTCCTAGTCTTTTCCAAGCTTTATTCTTGAATTGTCTTCTCAATACTTTTCTTTCTTTTTCCAATTCTTCCATAAATAAATCTTGCTTGTACCAATCGTAGTATGTACTACAAGGAGTACCTACAGCTTCATATACTTCTTTACCCTTTTTACCTTCATATACAATCAAATAAATAGCTTCTATCTGCTGTTTACTTAATCCAGTAGTAGGAATATATCTTCCATTTTCATCTCTATATTTTGGCATTTATATCACTTCCTTTCATTTCATCATTTTGCTAAAATAATCAACTAATTTTTTAGCATTCTCTTTTGATTTTTCAGATGTATATTCTTTTGCTTCTTTTAAAATTTGTTTTGCTTGAGTCCCTTTAACAATAGGCGTAGCTGCCATAGTATCAACCCTTTCTATGTAACCACCCTAAAATTATGGGCGTTCAATCACTGGGATACTTCCCTTGCTGCCAACTTTCAAGCCTAACACGTCCGCAAAATCCCTAGTCTTAATATAAGTAATTCCATCCTTGCGAATCATTTCAACAGTAAATTCTTTACCATCAACAATGATAACATCTTTCTCAACCATTTCAGCGTCCTCCTTAATAGGTGCTTTCCAACTTTTATTAATTTCAAAATGCGGCTTATCTGGTGTACTCCATGTACCGCCCCAAGTGATACCCAACTTTTTAGCAATCTCTCCGCACTTGGCAAAGAAAGCATTATCAGAATATTCCTGTCCTCTTACATTCTTGCAAATATCCCATGCCATTCTACCCGTATGATTACTTTGCTTTGTCCATGTCACAACATTCCCTGCACGACTTCTACCTTGCTCATATAGCCAATTCTGGCGCGTCTGTGGACGGTAAGTTTCAGTAATGCAAATATTCAACCCAACCTTTTTACACTCGTCCATGAATAAATTACACGCTATTTGAGCCATTGTAGATAGTTCTTGAATATCTCTGCAAGCCCTAGTAATATCACTCATTGCCATTATCTCCCTTATCATTTAATTTCTTAATTTGTGTGCCGAAATAGAAACCAATGACTACTGTAAATATAGTAAGGAATTGTTCTCCTGTTATCCTACCGACAACAGCTAGATAACCAAATACGATTGTCAACGCAATAGTTACGATGGATTTCACCGTCAACAAATTCTGAATTGTAACCTTTGAATTATCACTCATTTCTTATATCACCTTGTCAAACCTTCCAACATATAATACCCTTGTTCCTAAATTACCTACATCTTCATCTTCACCTTTTAAATGAAGCAACATAAATTCGTTTGTATGTTGTCCGCACACAATAACATTTTTAATTCCTTGATTTAACCATTCAGAAAAAAGTGATTCAACCTCTGAATATGTCATATGATGAACAACCGATAATACTCTCAATATATTTTCACTCATGTTTATTGTCCTCCCTTTTTATCCAAATATTTTCCCTAAAATCATATGCAACAACAGAAAATAAAATGTTTGGAAAAGCATGAAGTCAACAAATAAACTTATTGCTTCCTTTTTAACATTTTCAAATTCTTTATCTTTTTTATCAAATTTCATAAATATAAACCTCCTTATGTGTATACAAAAAGGGAGTAACAATTCATTGCCCCCTTAAACAATGTTTAGTGCTGAATTATAAAACCTCGTCAATATCCTCAATGTCAAGCATTCTGACATACTTAACCAAATTATGATTATTGTTTTTACACCATGCCGCAAAATTATTTACATTGACAAGCGTACCAGTAACATAACAACCATCAATTTTATTAGTTGTATTCCTTAAGCTAGTCTTATGAGTATCTATGTATTCTTGCAGTGCAGCTTTGGTGTATATCCAGAGTATTCCATTGTATTCATCAATATAGCAATAGGCGTTACATTTAGACTTATAATACCAGCCTATCTTACCAGTGTCTTGATACATCTCGATAAACATATTTCCTGTTTGATGAATACGAGAGCAAAATTTTACATCTACTTTCCAGATTGACAAGTCTTGATATTGGACAAGAAAATCAATTCCACCTTCATAACCAATGAATTCATCATCTTTCACTGGAATACAGATAATACCTTTGTCAATACAGTAGTCATAATACCATTTTTCGCCAATTCTACCATGTTCTAAGTCTTTACTAAATTGCAAATTGCTCATTCTGTTAATTCACAGCTTCCTTTCATGTGTGTTGTTAGTTTATTGTTGTTTACCCTATAAATATTGCTTAGTGGGTAATTGTAGCCAAATTGTCTAGTACAGATTAAATATCCAACTTATTTCGTCACTGCGCTGTCGCTTGTTCCTCAAGTCTACTTTTAACTTAAATTGTAACTTGAAAAAGGTAACACTAATTAAACCTACAATAATAACCCTTACCTTTATTGTATATTTAAAAGGTGACAACTTTTTGAAAAGGTAACACCTTAAACCTCTATATATAACTTAACTCTATATAGATATTTAAAGTGTTACCTTTTGAACTGTACACAATTCTAATTTTTCTACGACTGAGCGAAAACGGGACGTTTGAAGCGAAATATATTGGATATTTAAAAGGGGAAATATACCCCCGTTTGGTTGTCATATGTACCAATATTTTCAGTTGGCGTGTCCAAAGTTGGACTGGTTGTTAAAACTTCCGAATTATTCGGTAATTTTTCTTTAACCTTTTCTACATCAAAAACATTTTCTAAATAATAATATTCAATCTCTAAAACTTGATTGTCAAATGTAAAACCATGCTCTAATCCTTCGTATTGTTCCCAGAATAATAAATCTAATCTAAGCATATTCTTAACGTGCTTTTCTGCGATATATGGCTTGAATGGTTTACTTCCATCTTTAGGTTTAATCACATAATCCATTATTTTCTCATGAATTGAGTTAATATATCTATTTGTCAATTCTTTTATATCTGGTTGAGTTGCTTCAATATTTTCAATACAATCATCGGCTACAATGTGATAAACTCGCCAATAAGAAAAAATATCAGCATCTTCTTCTTTTAATCCTGAAATAACACGTTTTCTAAACTCTTGATTTATGTCTTGCCTGATTCTCATGAATTTATCAATTTCCATTTCCGAATATGTTTCTTCTTCTAATTTACTAATTAATTTACTTTCATCCTCTGTTGCAAACTCTTGCCCTAATGAACTTCTATTTAACACATACTCTTTAGTCCAACTCAATAAGCCTTGTCTTTGCAATCGGTTTAAAGCTGTTATAAAATTTGTTCTTATCATATCTTTTGTTTTATTGGAGTATGTATTGATTAAGCCAATGCTCATATCTAATTTTTTCTGTAAATATTCATATCCATTTATCATGCCTTCTGAGTATTCTTCGCTTAGTAATGGAATATAAGTCCTAAACATATCAGTAAAACTTGCTGTAATTTCGCACTCTTGGTGGAGTAGAATATCAATAATTAAATCATCCATTAGAGTACCATACTTATTATTGTTCCCATTTACTCTATTGTCAATTTTAGGTTTTGGGTCTTGGAAAACTTCGTCAATAATAAATTTATTTCCTTCTTTATGATAGGAGCAATATCTCTCAAATTCTCTAATATGAAATTGTCTGCCTTTACCCTTAGTGGGTTCAACATCTAATATGATACATAATTCCTTGTAATTTTTTATAACCTGTCCTTGCTGCAAATTTACCATAATTTTTAAATAAGCCTCCTTAACTATGTTTCTGTTTTCTGTATTCTTCACATTGTTTGCACCACATGTCGTAAACGACAGCACTGGCGGCTGTGTCAAATACCCAAAACTTTTTCATAGTTTTAATGTTCAAATCTACATCTAAAGGTAATACTCCATGTTCAATGTAGTATCTTGCTTGTGTTGGATTGTAAATATACTTTTTTTGATTCATAGTGTTTAGTCTCCTTTTTTTGTTTTTACTTCTCCATTAACTTCTCCATTAGCTCATTACTGTACTTGAATACAAATACACTTCGTTTACCGTCAATATCATTTTTATCTGGTTTCACATCAATCATGGTAAATCCAGACTTCAATAATTTGCGGGCTGCTTTGGCGGTAAAAATTACAATTGAATCTTTGTTCATGGGTGGAGTCCTCCTTTCGTGTGAGTTTGGTTTGAATTGTCGGTTGTCGGTATAACCGATTCCGAAAGTTCATATCTTGAACAATAGAATTTTCTAAAGTTACTAATTGTCACATTAGAATTTTCTAAAGTATCTTTGGTATACTTTTGAATTGTCGGGATAGCCGACTTTCGGATGTGCATATCGTGCATTTTAGAAATATGGTTAGCAAAATTTTGTCAACCTTTTACTTATTCTCCAAATGGAATTAATTTAGTACCATACCAGTTGTGCCGAAACTGGCACCTCTGATTTTTTGACAATAAAAAAACCACTAAGAGTTAATTCTCTTAATGGCCGTATAAACATTGCTATTAAATTTCTAGGTATGTCCTCCATAGTAGGCAACAAAACTTTTACCCACTATGAATGGACTTTTTACTTTTTTGTGACGATTTTCATATTTAAAATAATCCATGCAATATGGGTTAAATATGAAGTAATTTTAATGTTTAACCTCGTGGGACATTCTATATTTTTGCTTTCTTTCTTTGAGTTTCAATTTTTCTTTCATGTCCTCCATAGTAGCGGTATTTCAAAACCCACTATTTATGGACTATTTTATTTTTAATGTGAATTTTAAGCTGTTATTTCATCCATTATGTATGGACTAAATTTAAAATAGTTTGGGCTGTGGACATAAGTGCACATAATTACTGTCTTATATCTCTCTACCATATAGGAAAATCTCAGTCTTGGTATGTGTCACCTGTAAAGCTAGAGAAATCAATGGTTATAGACTTTAAAATTAAATTTCTAATTTCCTAAATTTTTATCTTCTCCATAATATACAGAAAAAATAAATTGTCCACAAATGGCTTAATATCAACGAAAACTAGGGTTTTCTATTTGTGGTAATATAACAGAGGGAGTCACAAATTGCATTCTCACATCTTTTATTACACTTTTTGCTCGTCCCCTTATTGTCATTATCTCTATTTTTAGAAATTTTGGAATAGTGGCTGAAACCCTTGTAAATAGTGGGTTTCTGGAAATATAAACAAATTTTAATTCCGTATTTAGAAAAAATCTATGCAAAATTATTTACTCTCTCTCCATAATATAGATAAAAATAAAAATGCTTGTAATCTAATAAAATCAAAGGTTACAGAAGATTTCTATTTTATAACAGATTTTGCCCTCTGCTTTTGTTTTCTTAGACGATTCATTTTTCTTGTCCTTAATATGGTACATTCTTCACACCGTTCTGTCTTAGTATTATAAACATCAACTGAAACTGTACGCCCACAATCAACGCATTTAATTCTACATGTGTCCCCTTTTTGTTTTGGCTTAAAAAAAATGCGTCCATCAACATTCCTAAAATAATCTTCACTTCTTACATCTAAAGAATGATTGCGAGTTTTAATATCTTCTTGACAGAATGGACAAATTTTTACCCATTCATCTTCTGTATGAAATGGAAACCCACAAATTTCACAAATCTTATCATCCTTATGAGTTTCATTATGTTTCTTTACTTTTTCTAAACATTTTTCACAGAGTTTAGCTTCTGTATCTTGTAGCATAGCCTCCTCAAAATATTCACCATGTTCTTTCTCATAACAAATTGGACAAATGTATTTGAGTTCTTTCTTTTTTTGTAAAATCATAAAATCTCCTTTTGTATATTTTTATATCTTTACCCTAATATAGAGAATTTTACAAATGATTGAAACCCAGTAAAATCAAGGGTTACAGAGGTTTTAACTTTTTCGGGGTAGCGTGACATATTTAGTTTGTTTCTTTACTTCTCCATAATATAGAAAATTTCAAAAACACTCACAGCTATTGATTTTACTGGAATTGTTCAATTTTCTAATTACGAGAATTTAAATATTTTTCTTTAATTCCCTGCTTTACGCTGACAGGATACCTCAACCTTAAATATTTGTCAAGCAATCTGATATGCTCATTATTCACACCAGCTTACAGGGTGCTTGAAATTTCAATCAGGGGTGTAAACAATGTAGATACCCTTTTCAATTTACCTTCATCCCACTCAACAAATTCTTCGGGAGTAAGGGAAGATTGATTTTCTACAATGAATTTTTCTTTGCGGTAAGTGTCCTTCCCACCAATGCCAAGTTTCTTGGCAACAATATCATCAGTCCTTAAAACTTCTGTCTTTTTTTCGACAAAAGTTATACCCTGTTTTAGGGTACACTCTTAATGTGTAACCTTTTTATTTTCCATATGGGATACGCTATAATTTGCTTGGCAGTACATCGACTCGGCGACCAAACTTTGACGATGTATTTTGTACTTTCTAATAAGCATTAATAAAAACTCCTCCCCAATTGTACCACTACCCCATTCTCAATTACTGGCGGTACAGCTAACATATTCTCTTTTTTCTTACGAAGATTATCTATTTCCCCCTGTAATTCTGTGATAAGAAAATTTTGTGCTGCTATAATGTCCAGTAAATCTTCATAGCCCATTGCTTCCTGTTCTGCTCTGTTTGCGTTCATTGCTGTATTCATTGTGCTTGTCCTCCTTTAGGATAAAAAAGTTTAATTTACGCTTGACAACATTGGTTTTAAAAATATGCTCAAGGTTTGATTGCGGTTTGTGTGTATAGTACGTCCTAGAAACGGACGTAAACCATCTATATGCCCACAGGATGACTTGGGATGCTTAGATAACTTGCTTGTACTAAAGTAAACCACTAAGTCAAATTGCAACCCTTGACATAGGTTTAAGTTGTCGGCTTTCGCCTTGCAATCCTCCGCATAGCATGATATTTATACTGGGTGCTGTCAGCCCAGTTGACGAAAGATAGTTTTCTCAAGCAAGTAAACTGCTATCTTCCGAATGATTTTTTGCATCGGCTCATTAAACCTTATGTTATTTAGTACCTGAGTTGTCGCATTGACTTGTCAGATACAAGGAAACTGTATGCTTTCAAACCTTATGAATATAAATATCTTTTAGATATCTAAAATATATCACAAAGGTTCTATTAATGTCAATATCTTTATGATATCTATTTGATTACTTGAAATATGATATCTATATGATATAATTAAGATATTGAGAGGAGTGTTATTAAAATGGCAGTACAACAAAATGCATACCCTTTAAGAATTGATAAAATTACAATGGAAAAATTTAAGATGGTAGCTAAAGAGAATGGACGTTCTGTTAATAAAGAAATTGAAATACTATTAAAGAATGTTGTTACCGAATATGAAGTCGAACATGGAAAAATTGAAATTGATGAAGATGAGTTATATAAGTAAAAGGTACTATATTGAATAGCACCTTTTTTTATTGCTTGAATATGGAAAATAAATGTGATATAATTGCAATATGTAGTTATAAGATAGGCAAGCGGGTACTGTTTACAGTGCGTTGCTTGTCTTTTCTTATGGGAAAAACTCAATACCAAAACGGTATCAAGCTATGGAGACTACCATTTGGTTGTTTCCTATAAATTGATATTATAAGGGTGCATTAAATTTGATGCAGCACTCGTATGTTTTGTACGCCCCCCTTTGAAGGTGAACGTTAAAACTTTGATACCCTTTTGAAAGGGAATCAATAAAATTTTTGCTCACCTTTGTAGGTGGGTGGTAAAACACCACATACCGCCCTAGAATTGATTGTAAAATTGTAGGTAATGAATTGCTCAAGAAAAGTATTATCGTTGCAAATAGGGGTAAAAAACGTGTATTTTCCCTAAGGATATAGGTATATCAAAGTAAACATTGTTTAGTATGAGGTGTCCGTAAAACACCGATACCTTTTTCAGTTAATTCATCAATAGTGTTGATAGCTTTAGATGATACCCTGTTTTGGGGTAGCCGAAACGTCCACCCCTTTGCAATGTCAGAACGAAATTCGTACTAAGTTTTGAGGTTTTTGACTTTAAAGTCGTAAACTTACACTAACCATATTTTTTATGGTGAGTCAACATTAGACAAAATCTTGCCAGAAGTTGAAATTATAATAGACGGAATTCGTCCTTTTCACCTTGTGGAAAATTTTCCATAAGCTCCTATGATATACCCATTCGGTAGTCCATCCCCTTAGCGAAAAATGCAATTTACAGAGATTACAGAGGTTTTATTGTATAGAGTGACTTATTCATAGGGTAAAAAAATAACCCCTTAGAAAGCTAAATTTAAGCTTAAAAAGGGGCTGTAATTACCAAGAATTTTAATTATAAATTATTTCCATTGACTTATATTCGTATCTAAATTATACTATGTATACAATCGGCAAAAAATCAATTTAAGCCTACTAATATTCAAAATCAAACCAACTAATATTTTTAAACCACACCAACTAATATACAAAATATAAAAAGTTAATAAGGCTAGTTTTCCTTGATATATCAGCATTCCCCTTTTTGGCTATACCGTGAATAACCATAAAGGAAAGCCCACCAACAGCGAGTTTATTGCGTTGATTGCCGACAGATTGCGATTAGAGCAAAAAGCCGGTTAAATCATTGATTTCATTTAATTTTAAGCTGATTCTGCACGGGAGTATTTTAATAGCGTTTGTTGGCTTAAATGCGAATTAACAACCATCAAACCTATAAATATATTCTTCATAGTCCTATAAACCTTTTAATTTATTGGGTAATCACACACCAACAAATTAGGAGGTTTTTTCATGTTCTGAGAATTTTTTTTATAAATCCAGGATTACCTATTGTATTGCAAATCTAAAAATTTATCTACTAAAACAATCAAAAGTTATGAACAAAGTCTTAAATTATTTGAAAGGTATTGCACTGACAAAGGATACAGCTCAAAACCAGGGCATCTTCTTCTCTTCTTCCCCCAACAGCAGAATATCGTTATAAATCGCCCGCAGCTTATGCGTAATAGGTTGATCAATATGCATATGTCCAAAATACCACTTCTTAAAATTTGGCGCATCAGAAAGCAGCCGATACCAATCATCAAGCACTTCTAGCAGGAAGTAATCCTCATCAATTTGTTTCGATCTGGAAATATGTTCTCTGGCAAATAACGGTGTTTCATGCGTAATCACATAATCAATTATATTGATATGCTTCAGTATTTGATTTCTGCCATATTCCATCTCTGTCAGTGTCGGTTCTTCCTCCTTCCACCAGCTCTCGCCCTCCTTACGGCGATCTATATCATTAGAACGGGCCCCTCCGAAGTTAAAAATATGATTCCCATAGATAGAGTACATCTCCCCACGCATCATATGATACATTCGTGCTCCTACCTCGTGAATTTTTCCTCCGCACCATTCTTTAACCTCCATGCTGTTTAGCAATGCATGGTTTTCATGATTTCCATCTATAAAGGCAATGATACCGGGAAATGTCTGATGCAGTGTTTCCACCGCATAAGGATAGCTATCATTCCAAACATATCCGGCATCCCCGGCAATAATAAGAATATCCGTATCTCTCAATTCAACTTTTTCTGCAAGCCCAAATATGGGAAGGAACGCACCATGCTTATCCCCTGTTATAAATATCCTTCCTGTCATATCGATCACCTCGTAGCATTCAAATTTCTGTAATAATAAACACCGTTCTTTTCTTCTTTGGATATTTTTCCGGAATAATATAGATATTGCAGATGGGAAATACTCTCTCCTGTGGCAAACCACTTCTGGGGCAAAGGAAACTCCTCCCAGTTTCTATAGTCTATCTCCCACGTCATATCTCTGGCTACCTCATACGCCGTTTTCCATTCGTCTTTCAGTATATGCTGTACTTCCAACAGCCTCTCCTCATGATGGTGTTTCAGCTCTTTGATCCGTTCATACATATCCTCCACCGGCGTTCCATGGGCTGTCAGCAGAAGCTCCACATCTAGTTTCTCTGCTTTTTCCAAGCTTTCCAAATACTCCTGCAAGGGGTTTTCTGCATTCAGTTCAATACTGATATTGGGCGTAATTGTACCCAGAATATGATCCCCACAAAACAAAATTTTCTTTTGGGCATCATAAAGACACATATGCCCAGGTGTGTGGCCGGGTGTTTCTATTGCTTTAAGGGCATATCCGCCATACCGTAAAATATCCCCTTCTTCAACAAATGTAAAGTCTATCCGTTCTTCATGGCAATATTTTCTGCCTGGATGGATATCTGTATTTCTACCAAAATTCGCTTTGGGGAATCCATATTTGATGAATAAGGTGTCCAACATCCGCCAGTAAAGGTTGCCTGTTTCAAAATTGATCAGCTCTCCTTCTGTCTCTCCCGCATAAACAATGCTGTTTTCCTTTGCAAATTTCCCAATCAATCCACAATGATCCGAATGAAAATGTGTGATAAAAAGATCTGCTTCCTTTATCCCCAACTCCCGAAACGCATCCTGTAAAGCTTCCTCACACTCCAATCGGTTAAATCCGGTATCAATTAAAAGATTTTTCTCCCCCATAATAATATAGGCATTCATGTCCCGCAGGGGATTATTGGGTAAAGGTACTGTTTTTCTGTAAATATTTTCTGCAACTTTTGTTAACATACTATCGCTCCTTTGCATAGTAGTATTAATACTAAAAATATGAATTGTTCGATTTTACTTTCTCTCCAACACCTTCTCAATGGCCATTGGGAGCATAGAACTGATATGGTATTCACAAACGCTATATTCAAAAATATTTATTTAAATCTCATAAACCCGCATGATACCCAGAGGATAAAAATGGTATGTCCTATCTATTTTAAAGCATATTCTCGATGATTTCAATCTACTTCATATCTACGCAGGAAGATATACCCCACACTTGCATATTTCTTCCGACCATTCCGTAATTTTTATATCTCAAACCATTTCATTGAAGCCTGTGGCCAATCAAAACGACAGAAATTGCTTGAAATCGTGCTTAGAACAAAAAACCGTTTATTCCGATAAACTCACTGATATGATAATTTCTGGTTTTATACTTTAATTCTTCCTTCTCCTTTTATAAAGTGCAGTATATAACATCTTACATATTGTTGTAATATAACATATATTCCATTCTTTTGCAGCATAAATTTAGGATTTATGAAAATATGTATTAAAAATAAAATCGCCAAGCTTTTTATCTATTTTTCATGCAAAATGGTGGGCTTACAGCCATAAAATCATAGCAGTCTGTTTTTCCTATTTTCTTATACTTTGTTACCCTCTTTAGAAAACAAAAAAACCGGAGAATGCTAGCACTTCACTTCTCCGGTTCTCCCTATGCTATTTTTGATCTAAGGCTCCTTTTCTGCATCCGGCTTTTTAAAAAAGGTAAAAACAGTGCATTTTGGTTCTGATTTCTCCTTTTTCCGCCTTCAAGCCACTCTTTGTTATGGTTAAACACGACCTTTCTCCTACGAATCGCAATTTCAAATTCGAGTCTTGTATGCAATGCGTTGCATAGGCAAAATGATGCTATTGGGAAAACAAAAGGCACCCTTTGCACTGAATTTTGTCCCTTGTCTTTTCCAGACAGAGCCTTCCCGTAAGAAATTTCATGATTACTCAGGAATCGAAAAACGATTTATTTCCATAAATGACTTAAGCTGTTGGCTAACCTCCGCATTCTGCATAAAAAATTCCAGCAGAACTTGAATCCTATACACGGTATAGGCGCTCAGCATATGCTCCACCAATTCTGTTTCCTCAAAGGAATTCTCACTTCCGATCAATGTGAAAAATCGCTCCATGATTTGATGACGCTCTAACAGATAAGTGCCGATTGTGCGCCCCTTCTCCGTAAGCAGAATACTGTCAAGTTTATCATATTCCAGAAATCCAAGCTCCATCAGTCTGGAAACCATCTTCGATGCGGAAGACGGCCTAACATTCAAACTCTCGGAAAGCTTGTTAATGCGTGTATAGCCTTCTTCCCCGCATAACCGGTATGCCATTTCAAGATAATCCTCCAGAGCCGGCGTGAGCCTGTTCCTATTTTGTTTTTTCAGCTGATATCCTCGAACAGTATGAAATTCACTTTCTATCGGCTTGTTCATATGCATTCATCCTTTATACCAAGTTTTATGCCATACAATTGTAACACTTTATGCTGCGGCTTCATAAATTAGTCATGGGAAACATTTTTTCCCACCCCTAACGGCGAAATATTTTCAAAAAATTTTTGAAACAACTTTTCATTTCATGTATTTAGGTATATAATAAAATATATTTAGGTGTGCCTAATATTTTCATTGGCTCATTATACTAGGAGGAGAAGCGTATGGATGCTTATACTAAACGGCTTTTTCGCCGTAAAATACCAACCTTAATCATGATCGCCAATGTCCTGTTGACTAGTACGCTGGTACGGATCATAACAGGATAAAGATTGCAGAAAAACTGCTTCATCAAAATTATAGTTATCAAAACGGAGGAAAAAAATGACACCCAATAAAGAGGATTACTTAAAAACCATTTATAAGCTGGGCGGTTTGGAAGAGATGGTAAGCAACAAACGGATTTCGGAAGCACTGAAGATTGCACCTGCCTCAGTAACGGAAATGCTGGGAAAGATGAACAGGGATGGATTCATATATTATGAGCCTTACAAAGGCTCCCGTCTGACAGAACAGGGAATTCAGGTTGCCATTTCTCTGGTACGGGGACACCGTCTTTGGGAGGTTTTTCTAATGCGCCATCTGGGGTATTCGTGGAGCGAAGCCCACGAGGATGCAGAACTGCTGGAGCATATTACGCCCCCCCGCTTGACTTCCCGCTTGGATCAATTTCTAAATTATCCGGCTTACTGCCCTCACGGCAGCGCAATTCCTACCCCCGGGGGGCAAATTGGTGATATCCCAATGCAGCCTCTGAATCTCCTTCCTGTCGGGGTAACTTCCCATATCCGGCGTGTTACCGAAGAGAAGGAACTGCTTGATTATCTACAGGCAAGCGGCATCTCCATCGGAAATTCCGTCCGCATTGTAGAGACATCAGCATACGAAGGACCATTTACTCTTGTTCTGGACGATAACTGTATTCAAATCAGTTATAAAGCCGCCTGTCAAATCTATGTAGATAAAATAGATGGGCTGTAATACCCAAAATATTATTATCAAGGAGGTTTCTTATGAATCACAAAATGAAAAGCATTATTGGAGCAATCTTAAGTTTCTCCATCGTATTTACAGGCTGCACGGCGCCTGAAAATACTGCGGATTCCACAGAAGATACAAAATTAAACGTTGTTGCTACCACCACCATGCTGACGGATTTATCCACGATAATCGGCGGCGAATGTGTTGCGGTGGAAGGGCTGATGGGTCCCGGCATTGATCCGCACCTGTATCAGGCCAGCGAAAGAGACGTTTCCCTGCTGCAAAATGCAGACGTAGTCGTGTATAACGGCCTGCATCTGGAAGGGAAGATGGGTGAAATATTTGAAAACCTGTCGGAACAAAGTGCGGCTGTCATTTGCATTGAGGACGGACTGGATGAATCCAAGCTTTTGGCATGGGAAGATGACAACGCTATCCACGATCCCCATATCTGGTTCGATGTTTCTCTGTGGAAAGCAGCGGCACAAACTGTGGCAGACGGGTTATCCAAAGCTGACCCGGACGGAAAACCTGACTACGAAGCCAACCTAAGCGCCTACCTAAAAGAGCTGGAGGAAACAGATGCATTCATTCGGAATCGAGTGGCAGAGCTGCCGGAGTCCCAACGGGTACTCATAACGGCACATGATGCGTTTCAATATTTCGGTAAGGCTTATGGCTTTGAGGTAAGGGGGCTTCAGGGTATCAGCACGGATGCGGAAGCCGGCACTGCCGACGTAAGCAATCTGGCCACTTTCATTGTAGAGCGGCAAATCAAAGCCATCTTTGTGGAATCCTCCGTGCCGCCCAAAACCATCGAAGCCCTGCAAGCTGCGGTAAAAGCAAAGGGGTTTGATGTTGCCATCGGCGGAGAGCTTTACTCCGACTCTTTGGGGGATGCACAGTCAGGACACAATACCTACATTCTGACGGTCAAAGCAAATATCAATACCATTGTGGATGCGCTAAAATGACGGGAGGGACGCATATGAAAACGAATCAATGCTATGCGGTGGAGGTAGAAGATCTCACCGTTGCCTATGACGCCAAGCCTGTTCTATGGGATATTGATCTGAAAATTCCCAAGGGACAGCTGATGGCAGTCGTAGGCCCAAACGGTGCAGGTAAAACCACGTTACTCAAAGCCATGCTGGGGCTGCTCAAGCCTGTCACAGGAGCCGTTCGCTTCCTTGATGGAGGGGACGAAATCCCCACCTTGAAAAACCGCATTGGCTATGTACCTCAAAGCGGCAGCGTGGACTGGGATTTTCCGGCTACGGTACTGGATGTGGTGCTCATGGGCTGCTATGGCAAGCTGGGCTGGGTTCGCCGCCCACGCAAGGCGGACATTGCGCTGGCGAAGCAAACACTTCAAAAGGTTGGTATGCAGGACTATATTTCCCGGCAAATCAGTCAACTCTCCGGCGGACAGCAGCAACGGGTATTCCTTGCCCGGGCTCTGGCACAGGAAGCCCAGGTTTATTTTATGGATGAACCCTTCAAGGGTGTGGATGCTCAGACAGAACGGGCAATCATTGCATTGCTGAAAGAATTAAAGGAACAGGAAAAAACCGTAGTTGTCGTTCATCATGACCTGCAAACGGTGCCCGACTATTTTGACTGGGTGACCCTCATCAATCTGCAGGTAGTTGCCTGCGGACCCGTGGAAGACGTATTCCATGAGGAAAACCTAAAAAAGACTTACCATAGCGGGGGTACACTTCTAAGGAGAGTGGTTTGATATGGGTAGCTTGATCCCATTGTTTTTAGACTATACCTTCCAAACGGTTGCCTTGGGCTCTGTCCTTCTTGGGCTGATCAGCGGGGTACTGGGCAGCTTTGCGGTACTTCGTAAGCAAAGCCTTCTGGGGGATGGCGTATCACACTCCGCCCTGCCCGGCGTGGTGATGGCCTTTGTTCTGCTGGGTAGTAAAAATACGGAATTGCTGCTGCTGGGCGCCCTTGTTTCCGGTCTGCTGGCAACGCTGCTGATCGTCGGCGTTGTACAGCATACCCGTATAAAATTTGACAGTGCCCTGGCCTTGGTTATGTCTGTTTTCTTTGGATTGGGGCTGGTACTGCTGACCTATGTACAAAAAATTCCCAATTCCAATCAAGCAGGACTGAAACGCTTTATCTTTGGGCAGGCTTCCACCCTCCTACAACGGGATATCATTCTAATGGGTATCTGCGGGCTTATTTTACTTGCGTTGGTTCTTCTGTTCTGGAAGGAATTCAAGCTCTTTACTTTTGACGCGGATTTCGCCCAAAGCCTTGGTTTTTCACCAAAACGGCTGAACCTGCTGCTGTCATTTATGATTGTGCTGGCAATTATCATTGGCTTGCAGACGGTGGGTGTTATCCTCATGAGTGCCATGCTGATTACACCCGCCGTTGCCGCACGTCAGTGGACCAACCGGCTGTGGGTAATGGTAACCCTTTCGGCTCTATTCGGCGCTGTATCCGGTATCGCAGGCACAGCCGCCAGTTCCCTTCTGCCGAAGCTTCCCACGGGCCCTGCCATTGTGGTCTGCGTCAGCCTGATTACGGGAATCAGTATTCTGTTTGCACCGGGACGGGGCATTCTGCACCGCATATATCAGCACAGAAAAAATAAGGTTGTATGTAAACTGAAGGGAGGAAAACCCCATGTCCCCGCAAATTGAAATTCAGATCATCGCTGTTATTGTGGCGGTAGCGTGCACCCTTCTCGGAGCGTTTCTGGTACTCCGCAAAATGTCCATGATGTCGGATTCCATTACCCATACAATTCTGCTAGGAATCGTACTCGCCTTCTTTGTCACCCACGATCTTTCCTCCCCTCTGCTGATTGTTGGTGCGGCGCTGATGGGAGTGGCTACTGTATGGCTGACAGAAATGCTCAGCCGAACCCGACTGCTGGCGGAGGACGCTGCCATCGGTGTGGTTTTTCCGCTGCTCTTTTCCATCGCCATTATCCTGATTACCCGCTATGCCGGTTCAGTTCACCTTGATACCGATTCCGTCCTTTTAGGCGAACTGGCCTTTGCGCCTTTCGACCGCATGATAATTGCTGGGGTAGATATAGGTGCTAAAGCCCTTTATACAACGGGAACTATGCTGTTCATTAACCTGGCGGCAATCATCGTCTTTTTTAAGGAGCTCAAGCTAGCTACCTTTGACCCCATGCTGGCAGCAGTACTTGGCTTTTCTCCCGCCCTGGTGCATTACGGCCTTATGACACTGGTGTCCCTTACCGCAGTGAGCGCATTTCAGGCGGTAGGCTCCGTTCTGGTTGTAGCCTTTATGATCGGGCCGCCTGTCACCGCCTATTTGCTTACGGATGATTTGAAGCAAATGCTGATTTTAAGCGGCATCATCGGAGCAATCAACAGCATTCTGGGGTATCAGGCCGCGGCACTGCTGGATGTCTCCATTGCAGGAAGCATGGCAGTGATGACGGGTCTGACCTTTTTGCTGGTATTTATTTTTGCTCCTCACCGAGGCCTGATCAGCGCTCTGCATCGACGTAGAAAACAGAGGCTGGAGTTTGCCAAAATGACTCTGTTGCTTCATTTATATCATCATGAAGGCCATGAGGAGGAAGCCGCCGAATGCGGTGTAGAAAATATTCCCCTTGAATTGCATTGGGAGAAAGCCTTTACTGCAAAAATACTCCGCTTGCTGAAGCAGGAGGGCCATATTCAACTTTCCGGCGAATTGGCAAAATTAACACAGGAAGGCCGAAATACCAGTATTCAAAATTATAACGCACTTTTCTCAAAGTAGTATCTCAAAAAAAGCCGGTGCCTTTCCATTTTTGAAGAAAAGACACCGGCCTTTTCTTGCCTCAAAAATTTCCTGCTTCTTTTTTGAGCAGACTATGCTTCATTCACAATATCCTTGTAATCTCATCTTAATATAATATGAGTCTTCGGCCAACTGTTCAAAAATCCTCTTCAAATATATCTTTTTTTGCGTAAGAAAAATAGACAGTACCAAACCGTACTGTCTATTTTTAAGTTCTACATCAATGCGTATTTTGAATCCATATAAAAGCAGATACGTAGACTGGACGTTTCTCATCCACTTTTACAATCGAGTTATGCAGCCTTCACAAAGCCTCCCTTTTCCCTTTATCTCACTATTTGTGCTTTCTAAGCAGTATGCAATATGGCTCTCATAAATACTATTTATAAATACCATACGTCTTATTCGCATCCTGAATATAAATGATACCCTTTCCCGGTTCGTCAATATGCAATGCTTCTCTAATTGAAGTTACAATGGCTTCTGTCATGCTGATTTCCGAAAGAATAATTACAATTTCTTTTTCGGGTTCAATGTCCATGGAAAATAGTTTGCTTGTTTGATAAATACCTGAGCCTCTTCCGTTTAGAATGGTCCCTCCCTTAGAGCCCGCTTTGGTTGCCGCTTCAATAACCTCCTCAGCTTTCCCTTTATCTACAATACTTGTGATCACTTGATACATTGTACTATCTTCACCCCTTTCCCCATACTCGCATACATAGCTTCCTGTCCCTGCCGTAGCAAAAATGGAGGTTGTAAATGCAATGCCATGGTTTGGTTTATCAAATTTATATTCCTGATCCAATAGCTCCAATACTTGGTATGCTGTTTTTTTGTCAGCAACCATATATAATATTTCTTTTCTGACCTCAGAAAGGCCAATATAATCCCAAATTTTACTTGGCGCAGTTCCTTTTGCGATTGCGATCGTGCCGCCATGTATTCCATGCCGTTTGGCTATTTTCAGAATTTTACTTCCCAAGCCAAAATTAACAATGACACAAATTAACTCAATAGCTGTACCATTCTCTTTATTCTCCACAGCCTTCAAGCCCTCCTTTTTTAGCCTTCAGTTTAAATATAAAGCCTAATATCTGCAGTGCGATCAAAGGCGTCATAGCAACCATCGCAATCATTCCAAAACCATCCACCAAAACATTTGCACCCTCAATGGATTCTGCCGCGCCTTGGGCATAAGCCAAAATAAACGTAGCCGTCATCGGGCCTGATGCAACACCGCCGGAATCAAATGCAACACCTACGAAAAGCTTAGGTACAAAGTAACTCATGGCTATAGAAATCACATATCCCGGTAATAGATAATGCCATAGTTGCAGCGCGGGAATCAGAATTCTAATGATAGATAACGCAACAGCTACACCAACCCCTATTGCCAAGGTAAGCAGTACTACCTTTCGCTTTACATACCCACTGGTAACATCCTCTATTTGATGCGTTAATACATATACTGCCGGTTCTGCCAGTATGGTAACCACACCCAATATAAACCCTACAAGGATCACATACAATTTATTGTCCAAAGAAGCAACCGTATATCCAACAGCACCTCCCACATCCATAAAACCGGCATTTACACCTACTAAAAACAATACCAAGCCTATAAATGTAAACAGTACGCCAAACAATATTTTTCGTACTTCCTTCTTTGACAGCTTGAAAGAGGCTTTTTGAAAGATTAAGAATACTGCCAAAACAGGAAATAAGGCAATCATTATTTCTCCGGATATTTTGGGAAATTCATGAATAAACGGATACACTATCAAACTCGACACATTCTCTTGTTCAAAACCACCTGTTATTTGATCCGTTTTTGATATAATACTCATCAACATAACAGATAAGATTGCTCCTGTTGATGCAATGGCGACTAATCCAAAGCTATCCCTCTCTGATGCTTTACTGTCTTTTTTCATTTTTGATACACCGATTGCCAGTGCCAGAATAAACGGAACCGTTAAAGCTCCCGTTGTAGCACCAGAGGCATCAAATGATATTGCCAAGAACTCCGGCGAGCAGAAAAATGCAAGAATAAAAATAACACCATAAATCATTGTTAATAGCTTATATAATGGAAAATTAAACACAATTCTTATCAGGCCAATGGTAAGCATGATGGCAATACCGATGGAAACGACGACCACAATGCTTGCCTTTGATATCAAACCTGATGTAACAGAATCCACCTGTCCTGCCAAAATATGAAGATCAGGTTCAGCAACCGATATAAAAAAACCAAGTATCACTCCGGTAATAACTACAAACCATAACTTGTTACTCCTTGCAACTGTTGCCCCCATGTTATTTCCAATTAACGTAATTCCGATATCTACTCCGATTAAAAAGATGGTTAATCCAATAATAATGAGCACCGCACCAATTAGAAATCTTATGATTAACGGTGTCTCAATTGGCGTTAAGGTAAAATTCAACACGAGTACAATAATTGTGATTGGGAGAACTGAAGCTAAAACTTCTTTCAATTTTGTAACGAATACACTCAAATGTTTTTCTTCCTTTCCTGTTGTATTTTAGCCTATATGCAATTGACAATTTTTCTGTATTATTGCTGACGGGATAATAGTTTTCAATTGCATGATTCCTTTTTCCTTGGTGATCATAGTGAATAAATAAAATATAAGCTGGCTTTTCACCTCAATTCTGTTCAAAGTATGCCCTTTCAACAACTCTCCCCCTAGGGAAAGCTCTTTAGGCTCCAAACGTTCACTTTCTTTGATGGCATTCTCCAATAATGCATTATCCTTGCATAAAATTTCTCTTTGCCTTAATGCCATCAGGCACGCTATTCATATTATTGTATAAGTTTTTTTACATTTCGTCAAATGCTTTTTGGTATCTGATCCGCTCATGCTTTGCTTCTTCTCCGCACCAAGAGGAGACATTGCGCTTGGTACGGATCTTCCTCAGCTTCTCTAAAATTGGTTGCGTAGACACGCAGTATCATTTCACAAGGAGAAAAGATTCCTAGTTTCTTGGTTCATCAAAGAAATAAAGATTTTCCCATGTGACGAGGCAGAATTCACAAATATTCCCTCAATAACACCCTACTCATCTCCATGCAAAAGCCAGAGGCCACCCATGTGGCAGGCTTTAACAAATGGCGTGACCAGTTCTCCCGCAATGTGAAAAAGGGCGAAAAGAGCATTAAGATTATTGCCCCTACACCCTATAAGGTAAAAAAAGAAATGGAAAAACTCGACCCTATGACACAAGCTCCCATGCTGAATGCCGATGGCGAGGTCATTACAGAGGAAGTAGAGGTTAAAATACCTCTTTATCGTGTAGTATCTGTTTTCGATGTGGCACAAACCGAGGGGAAACCTTTGCCGGAGCTTGCAAGCAATCTGACGGGCGATGTGAAACAGTATGAGCTTTTTATGGAGGCTCTTTCTCGTTCTGCTCCTGTTCCTATCTCTTTTGAAAAGATGGATACGGATACAGACGGATATTTCAGCAGTCAAAATCAGAAAATCGCCATCCGTGAGGGAATGAGCGAGGTGCAGACGGTTTCTGCCCTTATCCATAAGATTGCCCATTCCAAGCTCCATGACCGCACCAAACAACAAGCAGAGGCGGCACAGCTAAGTGAAAATGCCGAGCCGCCCAAGCCCAAAGACCGCCGTACCGAGGAAGTGAAGGCAGAAAGTATTTCCTTTACTGTCTGCCAATATTACGGTATCCAGACAGGCGAGAACAGCTTTGGATACATTGCCGCATGGAGCAAAGACAAGGAACTGCCAGAGCTTAGAGCTTCCCTTGAAACCATCAACAAAACTGCCTCCGGCTTGATTGAGGACATTGACCGCAACTTCTCTCAAATAATCAAGGAAAAAGGCATTGACCTTACTCCCGAACATTTAGCTTATGAGGTTGGCGAGCTGTATTTTTCCATACAGGAAACGGAGGGCGGCTATGATTATTCCATTTACGATAAAGACTACAATCTCCTTGATGGCGGGGTATATGATGACCCCGGCATTTCCATCTACGAAGCGATGGACAGCATTGTGGAAGATGACCCTGTGAACGGGATTGCCGCCCTAAAAAACCGTGCCAATGCAAAACAAATTAATTATGACGAGCTGATGGAAAAAGCCGATGCCGCTTTTCAAGAGCGTGTTAATCCAACCCCCATCGACATTAACAGCAGCCATATCAAGATTGAGGGGCATATTGGCACTTGGTATGCCATCGACAGCACACAAATTGAGGGCAAGGACTATTTTCTTTTGGAACATGAGGACTATGGTAATGAAGCCGCTTGCTTGATAGTCACCCCACAAGGCGAGGTTGTTTTGGACGATGTCTGGAATGACTTTGGTGATTTAGAGGAACACTTTGCCACAACCATTACCCCTGAAAACACAGAGCCGATAACCGAGGAACTCTCCTATCCCTTGCCTGACCCTGCCATGAGCCTTGCAGACCGCAATGCCTATGGCTATTTAGATGATGAAATGCTGCCGCTTTCACAGGCACGGGCGGTGGAGCTTTTTGAGCAGGATTTGACGGTATATCTTCTTTATGCGGACAACACCGAGGTAATGGCATTTGACCGTGAGGACATCGACAACCACAACGGTATTTTCGGCATGGAACGTGCCGATTGGATAGCTTTGCAGGACTTTGAGGAAATCAAAGGAGATGGTAAACTCTCGCCTGAAATACGGGAACAGCTTTTTACGGAAAGCTCTTATGATACTTATGCCATCTATCAGCTCAAAGACGGGGATGAAACAAGAAATTACCGTTTTGAGGGATTGAAACGCTTGCAAAAATCAGGACTTTCTGTGGAGCATGAGCATTATGAGCTTGTCTATACCGCCCCACTTACAGATTTTAACGAGAATAAGGCGGCTGCTCTGGAACATCTCTATGAGCAGTTTAACCTAAACCACCCTGCTGATTTCAAAGGACATTCCCTGTCGGTGAGTGACATCGTTGCTCTCAAGGTGGGTGGTACGGTATCCTCTCACTATGTAGATAGCTTTGGTTTTGTCGAGCTGACACAGTTTTTAGGGCCTGCACCTCTCTCGCCGGATGACCTTTTGACAGGAGAAAGGATTGATACGCCACGGGGCAGCTTTTCCTTGACCTCGATGACACGAGAGCAGATGTCGGCGGCAGGCTATGGTTTCCACCACTCGTCTGATGACAGAGCTTATCACATCATGGGAAACGGTACTCGTGCCTTTGCCATTAGAAACGAGGATAATCCCCTCCGTACCGCTGAACTGTCCACCGAACAGAATTATAATCAGATTGACGGTGTGCTGAATAATCAGCCTACGGTTGCCGAGCTTGAGGAAGATGCAAAAAGCGGCAAGTCTATCTCCCTTATGGATCTGCTTGATGCCACACGCAGGGAGCAGAAAGCAAATCCACCACAGAAAAAAGAAAAAACAGCACCGCCAAAAGGTGCAGAAATGGAGTTATGATTATGGAAAAATTTACGATGGAAGAATGTAACCTCATGTGCATCTATGACACAGGCACAAAGGACGGTCTGCTTGCGGAGCTTACGGCAATGCAGGCACATTTACAGTCGGACGAAACCGAGCTTTTGGAGCTGACCCACCGTGTAATGGATAAACTCACTGCTATGACCGATGAGGAATACAGAAAAATTACGGCAGAGCTTATTGTCGATTTTGAAGAACAGGAGGACTAATATGTCAACAAAAGCACAAGCCTTATGGGATAGAGATAACAAAGACCATCCTTCCGAAAAGAAGATGGCCTCTTACTTTGACTCCAGCACTGCCTTCACCGTTGCGGTAATGATTTTGCGATCACGTTCATAGCACCGGGAAAGCAGCCGTATCAGCTGTTCTTTTTCGTTCTCTGTATGTTTATTTTCAGGATAGAAAATATTATCTGCCGGAATGTCCAGCACAAGGATGAGTTTGCACAGTACCTCGAAGCTGGGCTGTTTGCCCTCATTCTCCAGCGCCATTACATATGTGCCCGTCACACCGATGCGCTCGGCAAACTCATCCTGTGTCAGATTGGCCCCAAACGTGCCTTTTTGATGGTCGGACCGAAACTAATTAAAATGTCCTCCACTCACAGTTCACCTCCCATACCATTTTACCGTTCGGGAGACGAAAAAGGATCGCTCTGTAATTTCCCTAAAATAAGAACCATTGGTGAATCTATGCAGTCTATAGTCTCAATTGTCCTTGAGCCTATAGAAAAATTCTGTGACTATAAAAATCGAATGTGATAATAGTGGCGATTAGCTAAAGATAACCCGATAAGGGACGAGGTGACTAAATGGGTGAAAGAAGTTTACAAATTTCTTTACCCTAACGCTAAGACGCAGAGTCGATAACCGTGAGTAAAATCACAGTTATCGGCTCTTTTTTAATACATGGAATGGGCAATAAAAATCTTGACCGAATCGGTTTATTGTGTTATTATGGCATAAACCGATTCGGTTTATATGGTTTTGATGAGGAGGCAATGACATGGAAAAATTTTTGAATTTACCTGTAGAAAAACAAAATATAATTATTGATGCTGCATTAAAAACCTTTGCAGTACATGGATACAAAAAAACATCTATTAGTGATATAGCCAGTAGTGCCGGTATTTCCAAAGCAATGGTATTTCATTATTTTGGAACAAAGAAGGATCTGTACTTATACTTGGTCAACACCTGTGTGGGCAGCATTAGCGCCGAGGTTGTAGAGAAATTTGATGAGAGTATGACAGACTTATTTGAGCGGATTGCATATACATCCAAGCTCAAAATGCATTTGATGAAAAAGCATCCTTATGTCTCTTCGTTCATACAGAGTGTGTATTTTGAAAATGATGATGAAGTTAAGGAAGAATTGAAAACGATTTTCAGCAAAGGTAATGGAAGAACCCTCGGAAAGAAAATGGCTTTTGAGGGTGCTGATTTTTCAAAATTTAAAGATGATGTTGACCCAAACCTTGTCATGAACATGATTGACTGGATTTCTGAAGGTTATATGAGCAAGATGGCAGGCATGGGAGAAAGTGATCTTGATGAATTATATAGGGTGTTTGAAGAATGCCTGAAACTTTTCAAAAGAAACTTTTATAAGTGACCATTAAAAATGAAGGAGGGAAAGTTTTATGAATTCATATGTGCTTAGTTTTCAAGAGATCGATAGACATACGCTCATGGAAGTTGGAGGGAAAGGCGCTAACCTTGGAGAATTATCCAGGATTGAGGGAACACGAGTACCGGAGGGATTTTGCATTACCACCGAAGCATATAAAAAAATAATCAACGAAACACCGGAATTAGACTCATTGTTAGAACGATTGTCCCTGCTAAAGGCAGAGGACAGAAAGAAAATTAGTGAAATCAGCGGAATGATTCGCAGGGTGATTGAAGGAATCATTATTTCAAAGGATATCGAGGAAGAAATCCTTCATTATCTCGCCATGTATGGTGAAAATCATGCTTATGCCGTGCGTTCCAGTGCCACAGCGGAGGATCTTCCTACGGCATCCTTTGCAGGGCAGCAGGATACTTATTTGAATGTCAAAGGAAAAGATTCGATTCTGAAACATATCAGTATGTGCTGGGCATCCCTGTTTACCGATCGTGCGGTTACCTACCGTATCCGGAATAATTTCGGTCACCGTAAGGTCTATTTATCTGTTATTGTTCAGCGGATGGTGTTTCCCCAGGCATCAGGGATTATGTTCACCGCAGATCCCATTTCATCCAATCGGAAGGTATCATCAATAGATGCCAGTTTAGGACTTGGTGAGGCGTTGGTCTCCGGTCTGGTCAATGCAGATATCTATAAAGTAAGAGACGGCAGCATCGTTGATAAAAAGGTATCTACCAAGAAACTTGCGATCTACGCCATAGAAAAAGGCGGCACGGAAGAAAGAGAGATTAAAGCCGAACACCAGAATATTCAGGCCCTGACAGATGAACAGATTTTGCAGCTGGAACATATGGGAAGAACCATTGAGTCCTACTTTGGACGTCCGCAGGATATCGAATGGTGCCTTTACGAAAATAAGTTTTATATCGTTCAGAGCCGTCCCATCACCACCTTATATCCTATATCGGAGGTAAAGGACGATAAAAGCCATGTATATATCTCCTTTGGTCATCGACAGATGATGACTGAAGCCATGAAGCCCTTAGGACTGACATTTTATCAGGAATGGATGAAGCGAATAACCGGTTCGGAGATGCCTGAAATGGGTGGAAGACTTTATATGGATATGTCCAGAGAGCTTGCTTCCCCTTTCATGTCCAAATTTTATTTAAAAAGCCTTGTAACAGTGGATATCCTGATGCAAAATGCTTTATATAATTTGATGAAGCGAAGGGATTTCGTCAAAAACTTATATCGTGGAAAAGCTTCCAAATCGGACACTTCTATGTGGCTGAAATGGGGTATTGATACCATCAAGGTCTATCGACAAAACGACCCGGAGATTGTCAAAAGCCTGATTGCTCAAAACGAAGCCTTTATACAAAGCAGGAAATTAGAGTTTGCGAATTTATCAGGGGTTGAATTGTTTGACTTTATCCTCAAGGATTTTGAGGATAGAAAGAATATCCTTTTCAAAGGATATGGAGCAGTTTTTTCGGCAACCTACGCCTCATCATGGATTAATAAGAATGTGCAGAAGTGGCTGGGCGAAAAGAATGTAGCGGATGTTCTCGCTCAGTCAGTATCAAATAATGTTACATCCGAAATGGGGCTTGAACTTCTGGATGTAGCAGATGTTGCAAGGCAGTATCCGGAAGTTGTTGAATATTTTGAGCAAGTCAATGATGATACCTTTTTTGAGGACTTGAAGAAATTGAAAGGCGGAAAAGCTGTCGCTGATTCAATTAAGTCGTACCTCAAAAAATACGGTATGCGTTGTTCGGCCGAAATTGATATAACCAGAATGCGGTGGAGTGAAAAGCCTACAATACTCGTTCCAATGATTCATAATAATATCAAGGCATTTGGTCCAAATGCACACAGCATGAAGTTTAAACAGGGACTGCAAGAAGCCAAGCGAAAAGAACAAGAAATATTAAATCATCTGGAGAAACTGGCCGGCGGCAAAAGAAAAGTCAAAAAGACAAAGAAGATGATCAGTGTTTTACGAAATTTTGCTGGTTACAGAGAATACAACAAGTATAATTAGCAATATATTTTTCGATGACTTCGTCCACTGTCATGCAATCAGCAAACAGTTTTTTATACAGCTCGGTTTTTCTTTGAATTCGAGATTTGTTTAACATTATAGGTTCTTTTGCAAATTCCTCTTTGATATTTGTTTCTTTCATATTGGTTGACACTCTATTTAGTACGGAAACCAGTGAATGGATTAATTCTGTTTTCTCTGCTGTTGTATTTGTATCCGTTTCTACGGAAGTGACAGTTTGCGGCGAAGAGACTGCTTCTTTTACCCTGTTTATTAGGTCTTCTCTTGTCCACTTTTGGAATTTAAATTTAGAGTTGAATTTCATATAATACTTTAACATGTCTATTTCAGAAGGCTTAAAGCGAGTCTCTGCATTGTTAATTGAGATATAGCAGTTTATTATTTCTTCTACTGTGTCGCAGTTGGAAAACAGTTCTTTATAGAGCCCGATTTTTTCTTGAATTGGAGATTTATTTAACGTGGTAGGTGCTTTTACAAAATCCTCTTTGAGAGTTGTATCAGCCATATTTATTGCCGCTCTATTTAGCTCAGAAACCAATGAATGGATTAATTCTGCTCTCTCTGCTGTTGTATTTGCATCGACTACTACGGAAGTAACGGTTCGCGATGAAGAGACTGCTTTTTTTTCTCGGTTTGTTAGGTCTTCTCTTGTCCACTCTTGGAATTTAAATTTAGAGTTAAATTTCATGTAATGCTTTAATATTTCTATTTCAGAAGGCTTAAAGCAAGTTTCTGCATTGTTAAAAGCAATATAGCAGTTTATTATTTCTTCTACTGTGTCACAGTTAGCAAACATTTCTTTATATTTACACATCCGCTCCTGTATATTCGTTTGCTGAATAAGAACAGTTTTTTTAATAGGCAATGTATGTTGATTAGAGGGTGTAGATTTTGGGGATATTGGTGGCTGATGTGTTTGAGTCGTACTTATTTTATCGTAATTATTAAAATTGTTATTTTCGTCCTTGTTTTGGTCGTTTTTTGCTTTTACTACCCCATACACAATTAGCCCTATAATTCCTACAAAAAACAAAATCCAAGATGCTGTTACATTTCCACCAGTAATATAAATACAAATGAATAGCAATATAATGAATGCTATAGTTATCGCCATCAAACCACTCCCCACATATAATACTAATTATTAACTTTAAATTCATTCCAAGACCGTGCTACTCGCAGAGATGTGCCGTTTTCCAAAGCCTTGAAATGCTGCTCACCGCAATGAATTTTCAGTTGCTCGGTGGTACGCAAATTCCATGTATCTGCCACACCCTTGGTTTCCATGACAAAGTACAGCTTTTCGCTTCCGTCCTTATCCATATATACCGCCCAGTCGGGATTATAAGTTCCGATGGGTGTTTCAATTTTAAATCGGGACGGAATCTTGAAAAATAGCTTTACATCAGGGTCATTATCCAGCGCCACGGCAAAGGGCTTTTCTATGGTGGAGCTGTCGTAAACAACATAATCATATACGCTGTTTTTGACCGCTACTGCATCCTTATCGAGATTTGCTGTAAGTTCCGCTGCATCAAAAATCTCCATGGCATAATACTCCTGGCCATCCAGCTTGACATACTTAATGCCATCTATCGCAAGCTTGTGGCGGTTTCTACGGATGATTTCCAATCCTTTCTCCAGAAACGCCTGCGGGTTGTGAAGAAAGTCGGCAGATCTGCCGCTTTCCATTAGGATACGGCGCACAGTGGCCCGTTTAATCAGTGTTTCTTCGCTGATGATACTGATGATGTGCGGCAGTGTTTCGTAGGTGGTTTCCAGATCGGTTACCTTCATGCCTCTCTCAAAGTGGGTAACGCCCGCGTTTTCAATATTGATATCCGCCGTTTGTGTCATCAAACGCGCCTTGGGGATAGGCGGCATTGTCTGCAAATCTCGAACGCTCCAGTCCACCAGCTTTTCAGTATCAATCTGCACACGGTACGCTGTTTTCTGCTTAATCCTATCCCACAGCTCGCGAAACTCCGGTGAAATCAGCACCTGTTTATTGAGCCGCACCGTTACCTCGCGAGAGGCATCACGCAAAGGCGGACGCCGGTCAGCTCGGGTGATGATATTTTCAAAACGGCTGTGGGCTGCTTCAAACTTTTTAGGCAATTCCAAAGTGCCGCTGAGCAGGGCGTTTTTCATGGTATCCTTTATTTTTCCGGTTTTGGTGATATAGTCTTTTTTCTCAAAGTGATTCATGAGCTGGGTGGCTTCCTCATAGCTCACCGTTTTTTCTACCGTAATAGTTTCAGTATAAGCTCGTCCGACAATATCGTCGGCCTTGACCGCTGCGCCTGTCTGAATTGCCAGTGCAAGGCTTTCCTTTGCTGTTTCCATCTGCGGAGGAAGTGAGGCAGTCTGTTCCTCAATCGCTACCTTAGCCGATTCGGTTGGTTTGCCATCTTCGGTCAGATAGCCGTGAGTGACCATATAATCCACCACGAGCTTTGCATCCTGTGCATCCACTGTCTTTTCCTGCACGATTTTTTCTTCGTAGGTCATGCCTTGGAATAGGCTAAGCTGCAAAATGCCAAACTTTACGCCAGTCTCCGATTCGATTTCACGCTGTAAGGTTTCCGCAAACTCCGCAAAGCTCTCGTTCGCCATCATATGCAGGACATTGATATTTTTATCTTCAATCCGCTCACCGTCTTGATTGACACAAAGGCGCAGACCTCGACCAACCTTTTGGCGGCAGGTGAAGGTGGATTTTTGTTCAATCAGTGTACATACCTGAAAAACATTGGGGTTATCCCATCCCTCTTTCAATGCGGAATGCGACCAAATAAAACGAAGCGGGCAGTCAAAGCTGAGTAGCCACTCCTTATCCTTCATGATGGTGTTATAGGTATCGTAATCGGCTATGGTATCGCCCTTGGTATCCTTGAAAGAACCTTTCTTGTCCTGCGAAAAATAGCCGTTATGGACAGCCTGCACATCTGCGGGGAACTGCTTTTTCAGCTCTGCATATTTGGGCAGATTCAAAAGCTCCTGATAGCACTGCTCAAACATCTGCGCATAGATCCCTTTTTCGCCGTCAGCTGTGCGGTATTTTTTTACTTCATCGATAAAGAACAGGGACAGCACCTTAATTCCCTTGGCGGTGTACTGAAGCTCTTTATCCAAATGCGCCTCCATGGTACGGCGAATCTGTGCTTTTTTGAGGATGTTTTCATCCACGCTGCCAATGGCTTTTCCCAAAGCAACCGTTTCGGTATTGGAAAACTCCACGCTTTGGCTGCCGGGAGTGCAATCAATTCCAGATAGCTGATAGCCCTCGTATAGCTCACGGTTTCCGGACAGCAAAAATAAATCGGCACCAGGTTTAACGGTCACAGTTTTATGTGCCACAACGCCGTCTTTGTTCCGTACATCAATTTCCAGCTTGGCTTTAAAGCCGCCCTCCTGAGATACAGAAAGCAGCTTAATATAGGGTTTATTAAAGTCGTTTGCAATCTGGTTTGAAGACACCACAATCTGCTTTACCAGTCCCATTTGGTAGGCATCTACTGGAGTGAGACGATAGAGCAGGTTGATTTTCTCTTTGTGGGTAGCGGAATAACGCAGCACACAGAGAGGGTTCAGACTTGCGATCGCTTCCTTTGCCTTTGGGGTGTTATCCACGCTCTGAGGCTCGTCTACAATTACTACGGGATTGGTATCCTGTATGTATCGCATGGCGGTTTCCCCTCCCAGCTTATCCTGCGCCTGATTAATGATGTTCTCCGCTTTTTTAAAAGCATCAATGTTGATTATCATAATTTCGATGTTGGCGCTGGTGGCAAACTGGCGCACATCAGAGAGCTTGGCCGAATTGTAAATGAAAAATCGGCAAGGCACATTATCATATTGATTGCCAAAGTGATCCGCTGTAATTTCAAGGGATTTGTATACACCCTCACGAATTGCCACAGACGGCACTACGATAATAAACTTGGTAAAGCCGTAACGCTTGTGCAGTTCAAAAATACTCTTGGTGTAGACATAGGTTTTGCCGGTTCCGGTTTCCATCTCAATGCAAAAGGAGCGTGACGCTCCACCCAATTTACCTTCGGCACGAATATCGAAAGTGAGCGGTAAACTATTTCGTTTCTGAATCTCCTGCATATTGGCAAGGATAGCGGCATCGTCCAAATAGAGGGCATTTCCGATTCCGTATTCATTTTGCAGAAAGGTCATCTGATTATCTTGTACTACCGAAAAAGTGGCTTGCTTTTTATCCTGCCCTAAAAACAGGTCGCAAACGGCATTGACAGCTGAGGTTTGGAAATCCTGATTTCTGAATTTTAGTTTCATTTAGTTGTTACCTCCGCATCATTAAATGTGGTATCCTAATGCCTCCATTGTAAAAAGCAAAAAGTAGGATATAGCCGTTTCAAAATCCACATCTTCTTTTTCCATAATATCGTTAATAAGGTTTTGAGTTGATTCATCAAATTCAACCTGCATTATTGGGCTTTCAAGCACATCCCACTCTCTTTCGGGGTCAGCATGTCCCCATAAACCTAATGCAATAGAAGCATATCCCGCCTTGATAATGTTTTGGTACATAGTTTTATTGATTGCATATTTTAAAGCATCTTCAGCTGATAGATTTTTATCTCGCATGATTATTGCAACCATATCTTGTGCTCCGGAATGTTTGCTTAAATCTATTTTTATCATAATTATTTCTCCTCATCTTTTATATCGACTTTCTTTAACCCTATTAGTTTAATTCAACAAATCCATATTTACATATAGTCGTTTCTTGCGAGACTTTTCTTTTCTTCGCAGCACACATGCCGCTGTTAGTCCCTTCAAATCGTTCGAAATTTTTGCATAATACACATTTACGACTGTCGCGTTTTACTCCATGACCTATACAGCTTGTCATGGCAACCCCTACTATGTATAGGTTCAGTTCATATTTCGAAATAGTTTTTTCGAGTTTATTTCCTTCTTGATCGTGTAGCACAAAATGCACATGAAGATTGTCTCTATCTATAATAAAACCGCAGTTATTGTGATACTCAAATCCACCTGTTTTATCTATTGGATAGCCTTTCTCCCAATCCTCATCTTCGTAATACTCCAGATTTGTCAATTCCTCATATATGCGATGAATTGTATCAAAAGAAAGTCCATGGCCCATTGCACCTCCCAAAGTATACTCGTAATATATTTCACCGGTATAATAACCTTCCTGCAACTTTATAGTAATTTTATAATCCCGATCCCTAGTTGTATTTACTGCGGCTTGAGCCGTATATACCGCACTCATGACATTTGCTTTTGTTGAAGTATCCAAACCAAATGCCCCTGCAATTCTTGGAATTTCACCGGCGGACAGCATAAGTCCCAAACCCAGTAATGCATTGTCTTTTAATACCATTAGTCCCGCTGTAAGTATGGTTGCTTGCAAAAAAGCAGTTAAACAAAGTCCTATAATTTGTTTGCACCACCCTATAAATCCATCCAAATATCCACGGGGAACAGAGAACATATATAAGCTTCCAACGGCTATTTGAATGAGCAAAATACCACCACGCTTGAGATTTGCGAAAAATACTTTTATCACCGCATATCCCATAAGAATTATCGTGAACAAGCCCATAATAGGTGAAGTAACGTCTGTCATGCCGCCAAAAACATTAGAACTGCCAACAGCATCAAGGTTCCCTGCACTGCTTAAACCAGTTATAATGCCGTTAGCCAATTCACTGATTCCATTTGCATGACCTGTAATTCCTGTAGTAAAGCTTCCTTGTAAATTCACCGATAACTTATACAGTTCTATTGGGGCAACGGTAAAAAGGCTTACCGCCATAAACCCTTTGATGGCATTTATCCCTGCATCCTTAAGGTTTCCTCGTCCGTTCTGATATTCAATTCCGGTTTCAAAGCAGGACACCACAAGCCCTGTAACATAAAGAGTCCACGCAAGATAAGAAAAAAACAGCACAATGCTTTGAACCCAATTCATCTCAAATAATTCCACCCCCATATTGCCCATCAGAGCAAAAAAATCACCCAAAAAGCCTACAAGATGTCCATAAAACCAATCAATGATTTGATCCATCACATCACTAAGCAAAAAATCCCATATAAACAAAAAGCATAACCTCCTTTCTATCCAAATAAAAAAGCATACCGTTTTCACGATATGCTTCAGGTTTGCATAAAAAATGACGGAGTGCTAATTTTTTAATAATTCCAGCTCTCCGTCATCTTCATTCATTATTTCCAATATCAGTTTTGCTCCCATGCGAAACCCTTGTGTAAACCTTTCCTCAGCATTAATACAACTGAGTTTTCCTTGTGCCGTTAAAAAATCTATCAGTTTTTCTTTTTCCTTTGCATCTAGCTGACTGCTAAATTCTTCTTCAATTTCAGCCAACTCATGCATGCACTTTTGATATTCACTTCCCTGTACCACTTCCTTGGCTATGGGGCACAAATTTCCGTTGTACAGCTCACTAAGTAATTTCTCTTTCTGCATTTTTCTCACCTCCTTCAGCACAACACAATAGCACAAGAAATTTATTTATGCTATATACAGAAACCAACAAATTTAAAACCAAAATCGAGGATGTTCCCTGCTTTTGATGCTGTTCTATGATTTTTAAGACTCTGCTTCATCTAAAGCTTTTATTATAAGATCAGTAATAAATGCCTTTTGGGTTAACTGCGGGTTTTTATCAAGATGATTTTTAATCCTTAAGAAAAGTTCCTCTGATATTTGCAAAGCAAGTGTCCTCGTTTGTGGCATGTTCTTCATCTCCTTCATTTGATAGTATTCAATCAGCAGATTTTCTACATATTGGTTTAGAGTAAGTCTGCTTTCTTCTTGGCTTGTTCTTACTTTATTGTGCAATTCAATCGGAATTTTGGCACATAAACTTTTGGTTTCTTTCATCGCATTTCCCCCTTTTTAATTTTGCAAGCAAAGCATACCCCAAAGCCTAAGTTAAAGCTATACCCAATACCAACAAGAATTGAATCAAAAACATAATTGCTTTGACACAGAAAGAATGCGATAAAATAACTTTGACTTCACTTCTTATAACTCTTAGTGAAGCCCCCCTTATTGATTACATCTTCTTAAATCATCCGTTAAGGATACTACAAAGCAAAAAGGGTAATACGCCAGTCATAGCATATTACCCTTTTTCAACAAAAAGTTATATTATGTAGTCTCTATTTTATACTAAAATAATTATTTACAATTTTCAGTGTCATTAAGTTTAATTTAGTTTGCAACTCTCCATGGTTCCCCTATATAATCAATCACAATCCAAACATCGGGAACAGCACCCATGTTGCTGTTCCTATCGGTATCTACATGAAGCCAAGTGTATCCATCAGCTCTTTTTGTTTCACCATTTGACCATACAATATCGCCTGTATATAATCTACCAATGACTGGTGCACTTAACCCATAAGGTCTGCGTGCCGCAACACCATCTCCATTGATGTACCACCCATCTGGTTGTTGAATAGATCTTTCAGAAACATCTGCTGGAACAGGATAATCATCTGGTAATGGAATTAAACCAGGAATCACTTCACCATCAGAAGTAATCCTAGGTTCTGTTGAATACCCAGCCTTGTCATTGGCAAAAACTCCTGCTGAAAATGAGAATATGAATGTACAAGTTAATAAAAACATCATTATTTTTTTCATATGTTGTTCTCCTTTCGCTAATAAGCTTAAAAGTATAAAATAAAGTTATAAACTAATTGGACATTATGATCCTTAACTGATTTACTTCTTTGACATAACTTCTGAACACATCTAAAATGCGCACAATACCTGTAACAAGATTTACTGATTACTATATATTATGCCTTTTAATGTCTTATCTGGATAAAGTAAAGAAACGATATAGTAAGATTCATTTTCCATGTCAACTTTAATATCCACTGTTCTTTTTTCCTGATTATTTTCTGTAGCATTCATGTAATATGCATTTTTTATCCTGTTTTGCTCTTTTTCTATCTTTCCAACAATAGACCTTGCATGTTCTATCCAGCTTAAATCATTGGTATACGCATCTATATCCGTGTCACTCATTATCGTTGACTGGTGTGTAGGACTCGAACGACTTATTTCTACCTCCGTTAAAGAATTGATCCATACAGCATAATTCCAATCGTCAGTTGTATTGTTACTAATTTTGTTCGGAGAGAAACGAACAAACCACCCATCAGGCTGTATCGTACTTTCTTGATTAAAGGTTGCATCTACGCGAAAGTCAGTCGCAGAGACATCAAATAATTTTTCAATATATTCTTTTGCCAGAGTAGCCGCTTCAGATTGATTTATATCATATTCTTTTGGTATAGCCGCTTGTGGTTGTTCGTTACGCAGTGATAATGCATAATTTATTTTTAATCTCCAGTCTATCAACTGAAGTAGTTCTTCATCAGTCAATGCTCTTTCAGGATAGTAATAAAATTCGTTGTCTATATCAAAATAAAAATCAAAGTCGCCTTTTGAAAGAGGCAGTGTCTCCTTCGGCCTTATACCATCATATATATATTGCTCTTTCAAAATATCCAGCCGGTTTTTCTCTGTGTTCGTCAACACTCTTGTGCCTACATCAATGCTATTTTTTGAATTATCCACATAATTATATATAGTAAGTAAATCTCCCTTTGTCATCATTTCAGAAAAATATTCACTGACCGCTTCTGCACCATCCATAGCAAACTTGTCGTTCGTATTTAATTGTGTATTCAAGCTCTCTGTTCTGTCATTTGGCTGAACACCTTTTAAAGATATGATATCCGCCTTAACAGATTGTAGTGTAAAAAAGTTAGAACACACTACCAGCGACAAAATGGCACACACTGTTATATGACTATATTTATATTTCTTATCATTCATAATTACTTTCAATCTCCTTTTTAAAATATTTTTATTTTTACTGTGTCTTAGTAAGTTCATTGAAAACAGATAATTTTCTTTGCTCGCTTGAACTTGATTCAACAGTACATATCCGTACTTTCGTTTACTTTCTTTGTCCATACCTTTTGTCAACATTTCATCACAAGAATATTCACAAGCTTCATTGATGTTGTTCATAGCCAAAAAGGAAATCGGATTAAACCAGTGAATGATATAAATGATTAAAGAAAAAAATTTATAGACCATATCACACCTTTTGTAATGTGTCAACTCATGTTTCAATATTAGTACCAAATCAGTAGCTTTAAACTCTTTTACAGGAAGAATTATTGTGGGCTTCAAGATACCCGTTATCATTGGTGAACCAATCAATAAGCTTTCTTTCAAAATGACAGGCCTTGAGATTTTCATATCTAAACAAGCTTCCTGTAAGCACCTTTGGTAGACTTTGTTTGTTACAATTCTTGTTTTCGTGTTTATTTTTTTATGAAAAATTAGAAATGAAAAGATATAATATATAGAAAAAACAAAAACCCCTATAAAATAAACCGTACATAACATTTTTCCTAATGTAATACCATGTAAAGCTTGTTTTGATGCCACCCCTACTTGCTGTGCAAACTCACTACTCCACACGAATGTTGTATGCACAAAATTATCAGTAATCATTGTTGTATTCGTATTTACAGCTTGTTCTGTGTTGTTAAAAAGGAGTAATATATATTGAAAAATATTGACCTTGTAAGGAAAACAGAATGAAATCAATACCAATATCCAAATATAATAATACCAACTCCCGCCATATTTAAGAATCAGCGTTGTTTTAAATCGAGTTAGAATAAGTGTACCAATGCTACCAAAAACTGTAAGAGACAGTAACGTGTTCAACTTTATTCCACATCCTCCCTTTTATCTAAGATTTCCCTCAATTCATCAAAATCACTTTGACTGATTTCATCAGCTGAATATAAGGCAGCAAAAAAATTTTTAAATGACCCTTGATAAAACTCATCAAGAAAACTTTTAGAACACCTTCTTCTATACTCATCTTCGGAAACAACATAACGATACAGACTGACTCTTCCTTCTTTTTCAACTTTTAAAAAACCTTTATCAATGAGTCGTGAAATCAAAGTCAATACAGTTGTAACCTTCCATTGATTATTAGGAATCAATGATATAATTTCTTTATTTGTTAACGGATTTTTATGCTTCCAAACTACTTTCATTATTTCCATTTCAGATTCTGACATCTTTCGCATATATATCACTCCTTTTATTCTACAACTTGTAGTTTTATTTAACTCTACACCTTGTAGAATTGAATGTCAATACTAAATCTAAAATATTTTTATCTTTACATATATTATTGACATAGTGCAATAACAATAAGTATGTGTTATCTTGATGCAATGCTCTTGCATTACCTACATACCCAAAATTGCCCAAAATATCCTTGCACAAGATCGATGGACAGCACACCTAGTAAATTGTATAATAAATATATGAAATAATCGTAAATCAAAATTCAAAGGGGAAGTGTTGTCCGTGAAAAGATATATTGCCTTATTAAGGGGAATAAATGTAAGCGGAAAAAATAAGATATCCATGTCTGAATTAAAAGAGTATTTTTTAGAACTTGGCTTCGCCGAGGTTATTACTCATCTCAACAGTGGTAATGTTATCTTTTCCAGTGTTATTGACGATAAAAACAATCTTTCAAATAAAATAATGTTAATGATAAAAGACAAGTTTGATTTAGCAATTCCGATTTTTATTGTTTTACAAGAGGAATTAGCGGAAATTTTAAATAATGCTCCTGATTGGTGGGGAGATGACGATAAAGAAATATACGATAATTTGATTTTCCTTATGCCTTCCTTATCTTATGAGGAGTTTTGTGATGCAATCGGCAACCCCAAAGACGAATACGAAAAAGTGCAGAATTACAAAAATGCTGTTTTCTGGTCATTTAGTCGAAAGGACTATCAAAAGACAAATTGGTGGTCAAAAACTGCAAACTCAAAGGTAAGTGGCAAAATTACAATACGCACTGCAAATACAGTAAGAAAAATAGCCACCTTGTGATTATAGCAACGTGGATAAATGAATACTACTTTTACCAATTCCTGTTTACAGAAATGTCCGATAATTATACAATTGAGCCAATGTACTTTCACTAGTGCATTGGCTCATATTCATTACATACCCAAAATAATTCAGAGGGTCCTTGCATAAGGACGGTGAGTGAATTTACTTTTTATAATGCTTCTAACTGTTTGCATTCGCAGACAGCTATTTTCAAATATTTTAATTTCTGTGTAACCTTTTGCCATTCGCATTTGTATTATTAGTGAAAGGCTTTTCAAGCACAAAGGAGGAACTCATGAGGGAATCAGTAGACGTGCTGATTGACAAGTACAAGAACAATTTGTTTGTAATTGCTGAGACCGTAATGAAACTACCAGTAAAATATCGTGTGATTATTCATCTGTTTTATTATGAAGACTATTCTATAAAAGAAATTTCAGACATTCTAAAAATATCTGAAAGCAATGTTAAGGTTAGACTATCACGTGGAAGAATGTTACTTAAAAACATACTAAAGGAGGTATGGGAAGATGACAAATAAAGAGAAGTATAAACAGGCATTTTCTACAATGCATATCTCTGATGAATTTTCTTTGGAGGTAAAAAAAATGATAACTACCAGTAATATGCCAAAATTAAATCGTATGGTTGCGATTATCGCCGCCTGTGTACTGATTCTGGGCAGTGCTACGGTTGCCTATGCCACTGATTTTTGTGGAATTCAGCGTACCCTTCAGCTTTGGATCCATGGGGATCAAACAGATGTAACAATTCAATTTGACGGAAATGGAAACTACAACATGGACTACATTGATGATGAAGGAGACAGTAAACATCAAGGTGGCGGTGGAGTCGCAATAGAGGACGATGGTACAGAAAGACCATTGACAGAAGATGAATTATTAGAAGAGATAACTGCCCCTGATGTTCACTATGAAGACAATGGCTCTGTTTGGGTTTATTGGTTCGATCAAAAAATTGATATTACTGATAAATTTGAAAATAATGTATGCTATATTAAGCTGGTAAACGATGAAAAAACTTTGTATATGACTGTAAAATATCAAAATGGCTATGCTACCTCTCCCGATAAATATCTAACCCCTTCTTCGTTTAATTGATGGTGTATTAAACATCATATTAGGGGCAAGATTATGAGCAAACACCTTAGTGAGTCTAAATTGGCTTTACTAAAGGGAATCTTGATAACTACGAAAGAGGGAAACCTCGCCATCTTTGGCTTGGTTACCCTCTTTCTATTTCACCATCACATCCCGAGTATCACCCAGCCAATACTTGTGTAAGGGCGGTGGTTTGCTATCTTTTTCTTCTGCCATAAAAATATCCATATTTTAGTTTTCGTACAAGACAGCGATATCGTGTATTCTACGTTTCATTTCTGTGCGTATATATAACGGCTCTAAACACTCGCATTTATTTCCAAAACTAAGAAGAATATCAAAATAGTAATCGTTCTCTATAAAAGGGAAATCAACAATGTAATACTCATCGCCATCTGGAGCAAATTCTTCATAAGCACAATAATCAAGCACCCTATCCATCACAGCTTTATGAATGCGAATTTTAATTTTTGTTTGCATTGTTTCTAAAATATCCGAAAATTCTAAAATTGGTTCCTGATAATCTCGTGGTAGAAAAGATTCATCTTTTATTTGTAGATTTGAAATGCGAGATAGTTTGAATAAGCGATAATCACTTCTCTTATGGCAATAGCCTTGTAAGTACCAATGACTATTTTTCAATACAAGCTGATACGGCTCGACTACTCGTGCAGTTTTATTTCCGTGGTGAGCTGAATATTGAAAGGTCAGTAGCCTACTTTCCTGTAAGGCTGTTTTGACAATTTCCAAATACAGTTGGATATTCCTGTTACCCATCCAAGGGCTCAAATCTATATGAATTTGATTTGCTTTTAATTCGATGTCTTTCGCTTTATCGGCAGGGATAAAGCTCTTGACTTTTGCAAGGGCATTTACCAATTCATCCCCTCGTACTGTGTTTGAAAGGCTGGAAAGCCCCATTAAGAGAGCAGAAAGATCAGCAGTGGAAAAAACCTTTTTATCAAGTTTATAGTTTCGCATAATTTCAAAGCCTCCACCCACTCCCGATGTGGAGCGGACAGGAATACCTGCCATATTAATTGTATCTATATCACGGTAAATTGTGCGAGGTGAAACTTCGAACATATCCGCTAACTCCTGTGCACCTATCCGTTCTTTATCCAGAAGTATCATAATCATACTAACAAGTCTGTCTATTTTCATTGGACCAATATTCTCCTTTTATAATTGTTGCCACACTGTTGTCAACAATCATATGATACAATAAAAAAGCAAACAAAACAATATTACACATCAAGTGGAGGAAATTTATGATTACAATCTATGTTTATATACTTGATACTTTAGCTGACTGGGAATTGGGATATGTTACTTCGGAGCTAAATTCTGGTCGCTTTTTCAAAAAGGATGCACAGAGTATCTCTCTCAAAACAGTTAGTTACTCTAAGGAGCCAATCCGTACCATGGGAGGACTGACAATTGTTCCTGATTGCTTGATTGATGATATGATTGCAAGTGAATCAAGTGTACTACTATTGCCGGGTGCAAATACTTGGAGCGACTCAAAGCATGGAACTATTATTGAAAAAGCAAGTGAATTTCTTTCTGCAGGTGCGGTGGTAGGTGCAATCTGTGGAGCCACTGCTGCGCTCGCCAATGTTGGGCTTTTGGATAATCGTCCCCATACCAGTAATGGAGTGGGATTTCTTGAAATGGTTTCTCCCTGTTATAAAGGCCAAAGTTTTTATATAGACGATTCGTCTGTAGCAGATAACAACCTCATTACCGCTGGTTCTACCGGAGGCTTATTGTGGGCAAAGCAAATCATTGAGCATTTAGGCGTGTTTCAATCAGATACATTGGAAGCCTGGTATAACTATTTTAGTGCTGGTAAGCCTGAACATTTCTTTTCCATGATGCAGACTTTGCCAGCTAACAATGAAAATTGATACCCCTTTGCCTTAAACAGAATAGTTGTTAAATCCGTATGAAACTAAGAACGGCCTTGCTGATAGTGCAAGGCTGTTCTCATTATCGTCATATCCCAAGTATAGTCCAAATATACAGAGGAGCCGTTAATGTAAATACCAAACAGGCAAACAAAATTGCTGGGCCACTCCACTCAAATTGACCGTGTTTGCGAAGTAGGCTAAGTACCCAACGCCTTGCCGTATTGCTACGGTAGGTTTTCAAGCACTCGCCTCCGAACCGTACGTACACCTCTCGATGTATACGGCTCTCCATTTGTTAATTCAATCTGCCTAAATGCAAGTCAGAATGGCATTGTCTGCACAATGCTATTGTTTTTCTGTTTCTTGCAATCATAAAAGTTTCCAATCGACTTTTACCTTTTAAATCCTTTAATTTACGGACATGATGTATTTCAATCATTCCGCTTTCGTTACCGCAATATTCGCATTTTCCAGCTTCAAGCCTTTGTTTTAGGCTTGTTTTTGCTGTGTACATAATGGTTCTTGGAAGAATATCTACGTTTTGCGAATATTTCAACTTCTTGCGTGAAAATCCATTGTTGTAAAACAGACGTGTTTTTAAATTGCCTTTTTTGTCTTTGTATTGTACTCCAAATCCTTTGCCTATACGTAATTTCTGCGTAATTTTTCGTACAGAAGTCCTGTACTTAGTGGCAAATGTTTTGAACATACTATACTGCATAATGTAACCAAACGAACTTACGATTGATGAATTGTTTGCTAAGCTGTAATAATTTCTAATCCCACGGATTTCACTGTTGTATTGCTCTAAGATTTCAAGGTCATCATTATCTTTAAGGTAGTACCTTGACTTGGGTTTAAAATTTTCTTTTCCGTATACAGTAGTTTCAATGCGCATAGCCTTGTATTCAAGCAGTTTATCTCGGATAGTTTGCATAGATACCGATAGGCAAACAGAGCCATTCAAATATCGACTTTTAACTCCATTTTTGTTTGTCGTAACGGCATTTGTTTTTCTTACATAAATTTCATATCCTAAGAATTTTGCTTTATCAGAGGAGTTTGTTATCAGCGTTTTTTCTTCCGACAGCTCTAATTTCAAGCTGTTTTGGAGATATTCCGCTATCTTGATTTTAAGACTTTTTGCATCTTCTTTACTACCCACGATACCAATAATAAAGTCATCTGCATATCTAACATATTGCAAACGCTTAAAATCATTGTCCATTGGGTCACTATAGGGTGTTTGATATTTTTCTTTTTGGATTTCTGTTATTTTCTGCAAAATCGCTTTTCGTTCGTTTTCGTCTGTTGTTACGCTGAGTTTTCTTCTAAGTCTTTGTAAATGACTTTCCAATTTAATTGCTTGCGATAATGGTTTTCTGCCTTTTCCTTTGTCCAATTCAGATTTAAGTTCTTGCATATATTTATCAAATTCATCAAGATAGATGTTTGCGAGTATTGGGCTGATAATACCACCTTGTGGTGTGCCTGAGTAGCTATTGTGATATTGCCACTGCTCTAAATATCCTGCTTTTAGAAACTTGTTTATCAAACGCAAAAACTTTTCATCTTTAATTCTTTTTGACAAAACACTAATCATTATTTTGTGGTCAATATTATCGAAAAATCCTTTAATATCTCCCTCGATAAACCATTTTGCTCCAGAGAATGATTTTTGTATGCTATCTAAAGCTGTATGGCAACTTTTATTTGGTCTAAAGCCATGAGATGATTTTTCAAAATACCCCTCATAAATTGCCTGTAAAATCATTCTTAAAACTTCTTGTATTAGCTTATCGTCAAATGAAGGTATACCAAGGGGTCGCATTTTTCCGTTTTTCTTTGGAATATACGTCCGTCTTGACGGATTAGGTTGATAGCTTTCGGATTTTAGGCTTTCAATGAGCTTATCAATTCTTTTCAAACTCATTGCGTCAATTGTTTTGCCGTCTGTTCCTTTTGTCATATTACCCTCATTTGCATATATATTTTGGTATGCAAGCAAGTAAAATTCACGATTATATAGATTTCTGTACAATCGTTCATAAGTGTATGACTTGTCGGAACTGTGTTGTTGCAGACTGCTTAACACATTGATTGGATTTCTCATAATGTATCACACATTATCCTTTCTTTTAATGTTAAGATAACAAACTGCCACCCTTCGCCACGCACAAGGTTTTCCCTTGTTCAAACTACTACGGTGGCTCCGTTGCCATACCGAATATTCAGTGTCATCTCTCTTGCTTTTCACACTTGAGATTTATCACCTAATGGCATTACACATAGCCAAGTTATTGGCATTTCGGGTTAGGCAATCCCCATTTAACTAACTAATAATAGCGTGAACGATTGTCGGATACCGTTTTCGTCTTTTAATGTTTATACATTTTGGTTGCATATAGCTTTGGCTGTATCTACTTGACTAACATAGTACAGATATGCAATAAAACACTTGTAGCTATCTTGTGTTTTAGCTCCTACATAAGCCCATCAGACTGCGGTTCAAGTAGTGTAACTTTTATCCTCATATCACTCATTTCATCTTGCCATTCAGTCGTGAGATGATAACTTCTCAACTTATGACGTTACCGACGTACTATGTTTCCCGTTGTTGGTTTCCCTCACGAGTAAGTCGGTTGATGACGGACATTAAAGCACACGTCCGTTAGGTTGCTAAACCTACAATTATTAGAGAGCCCTTATGGGCGCACAATCAAAGTACGCCATCGCAAGTTTAGCAAAGAAAAAGACCGCCAGAATCAGGTCAATTGCTGGAAAAACGACCTTGTTCACCACGGTCTTGATTTGCCCGGAGGCATCGTTCCATGTTCCTTCAATCGCTCCCGCCACATCGCCGGAACCTGCCGCATACGCTGTCGTACCGAACAGTCCGATAATCAACAGCATGACACAGAGCATAGACAGGATTCGTTTCATTTTCATAGGGTTACCACCTTTCATTATTGGTTATGGGGCAGAAAAAAAGACTGTGAAGTTCTTCACTCCACAGCCGTGTTGTTTTTCTGCTGTTGTTTGCAACATAGAAAGCCGGGGCTGCTGATTTTGTTCCAACAGAGGAGAAACCTCTATCACCTTCGGATTTGCCTGAAATTTAAAGTCACTACGGAAACCGACCTTTAACCGGCTGAATTCCTTTGCCGCCGCCAGCAGCTCGGGAGGACTGCCGTGGGGCATCTCCTGATTCCAGCGAACCCATTCACCATTCTGGTATCGGGGTGAGAGTCTGAGAATCACATAATCCTCAGGCATAAAGGTTGGATACTGCCGGAGGATGCCGTTCACGTCATAATAGGGCTTTCCCTCCTGCATAACTGTTCTTTCCATCAATGCCAGAGTATCCTCCAGCGAGGTACAGAACCAGCATTCCCGGTCACCAAACCGACGTATTCTGTCATCCTGTAGGATACTGTTCAGATGCGCTCGTTTTGTGTAGTGGTATAAGCTGCCCTCCGGTTTTTCAATGCGTTCATATGCCATATTGCACCCCTCAATCCGGTTTGACAGGCGCAATGTGCCAGTCATCCCAAACGCTTCCCTGGATGTTCACTGAGTCGGTCAGATTCATAGAAAGCATTCCCGAAGGCGTCCAGCAGTCTATCAGCCATGTGTAGGGAGTGTAGCTTCCGTTTGGCATCCATACAGGGGTGAAGTGGGTTCTGCGTTTGTAGGTAGAGTACTTATTAGAGGCAAATTCAAACGTAGAGTTATAGCCAGATTGGGTACGCTCTAAAAGCCTCCAGTACGTCTTATATTGGAACTCCGGGAAATAGGTGACGGCATTCTGCGCATCGGTCACCGCAGAGGATTGATTGGTACTGACATTAGCAGTCGTGCTTTGATTGATTCCGTAACCGCTTCCCATAGTTTTTCCCGAAGCAGTAGGTGCTTTGGCATCGGGAATAATGCGCATAGCTGCGGTGAGGCTGGCATGGTAGGCATCCCAATCGAACTCCCACCAGCCTTTGTCTACCCATTCGCCGTCATCCTCCCAAGATCCACCGTCTTCACCATCGCTGTGCCAGTTCCAGTCGCTTTCCCATACCCAGTATTCATGCCACCATGGGCGCCAGACACCCCAAGAGACCGAGGTCTTCTGTTCCTTGCTCGGCACGGATGGTTTGGTATAGCCGTCGTTCCGGTCATCTGCCACAGGATTAGGCGGATCATTCCCGGATAGGTCAACGATTTTAGCTGTAATGGTACCCTTACTGGCAGAGCCGCTTCCTGATACAGACACATCAATGGTCATGGTCTGTGGTGTGGAGGGTGTCCTCCAGCGCACCCATACCAGTTGGCTGTCTCCCTCTGGGTAGTACACGCCACTGACGGTATAGGTTCTGCCACCTATGTTGAATCGGACTGTTACCGGATGATCAGGATCGGACTGTCCACCACGAACGGTGACTGAGGTGATGACATCTGTATTAACTCGATACTCGTAATCCCATGCAGTCACTTCGGGCGGTTCGTCCGGCTTTTCCTTAAACCGGACAATACCGATTCCTAGGGAGGAAATGATATCAACATTAGAAGCCGCTGATGTTCTTGAGCCTGCCCATGCGGGATAACCGAGATCCGATACCTCTAAAAACATTGCCAACGGCAGGTTTTTGTGGCTGAGCGAAACCATCTTGCTTCGCAGTCCACCACCTAACTTCTGATCGTAAAGCGCTGCTTCGGTGGCTGTCATCGCCATTTTTACACCCTGAAATGTAATATAGGCAATAGGTTCCAGCAGAAGCTTGTATTCGCCGTTAATTAATACATCATAGTTCATACCGGTAACCTGAGCGATATATCGGATAACAAGTTCATCTGTAAAATAACTTTTAATTTGTTCAATGCTTGCCTGTCCGCTGCCTGAACTTATTATTCGTGGCATTGAAAGAGCCGGTTTTAAGCAAGTGTACGTTGATGCAGTTGGCGAAACCCCATGCCCGTTGGTATATGCAATTTTCGATACTTTTCCAAAATGCACAGAGACTGATGGGGTTTTGTTTGAGAAATCTATAGGGGTTGTTACAGTTGCTCTATCGCTTTCACGAACAACGGTGACTCTAACACCCTCATTGCCAGAATTCCAGTAGTTTTCGCTGGTACCGCTGCCCATGCCGCCACCTCCATGATCGATGTTTCCATCTCCTTCGGCATGGGCGGTGTTCGGCAAAAACGTAGAAACTAGCAGCACCAGTATAAGCAAAATACTGAGATGTCGTTTCATATGATACCTCCCTGAAACAGTAAAAAGCACCGAATAATCGGTGCTTTTTATGTTGTATTCTTTTTTGTGGGCTAATCCATCTGCCCCACTTTATTTCCTGTCAGCTCATCGCCCTCATTACCGACAGTCTCCTGCTTAACACCGCCACCTTCATCTGCAATCCATCCAAAGCCCGGTACATATATTTTCCCATCTTTCTTTTCTCCGCCTGCCGGTTCCTGCGGTGTTGTCTTTACCGTACCCTCCGTCTTATTCTCAGGCGGCTTGTTTGGATTAGCGGCAGGTTGTTCTTCTTTGGAAACTTCCGGTTTTGGTTTAGGTGCTTCTGTAGGAGCAGGTGGCTTCGTAGGCTCTGCCTGGATGCTCTGCTCGGTACCGGTTGATTTTCCGGTGTCAGCACCCTCCGTCACTGCTGGTGTTTCTGTCGGATCAATTGATGGTACGCTGATCTTCGGCGTTTCCGAAGGCAGCGTGGAAGGGTCCGCAATATCTACGCTTGGGGTAACATCGCTGGACACCGCCTGCGTTGGCAGTATCTCCGGTTCGTTGGGAACCTCCGTTTTAAACTGTGAGGCAATCGCTATTACAAGGGCGATGCTCACAACACCGAGTCCTGCAACTGTAAGTCTGCGTTTTGTTTTTTCTGTCAGTTTCATGTAGGATGACCTCCTTTTCGTGAATGGTTGATGGTATGTTTTTCAATGACACACCATACTACATAAGTTTTCGGAAGTCTATGGATAATCCGAAAACAGCTAAAATAAAGGCATATATTTCGCCTGAGTTTTGAGGTTGATTACCATCGAAGGGAGCAGCTTACCCCCAAATCGTACCGGAACCTCCAATCGAATCACTGCATCAGCCAGAAATCCACGGCTGTTGTTCGGACTACCCGGTGCCAGCGGCATATTTTCTAAGTTTACAGATAGTCGTGAAAGTTTGAATTCCAAGCCATCTCCGGCATATTTCACATGATATCCACCTTCATAGAGCAGACCCAGCAGATCATCCAGATTCCCATAGATGTCGCCGTAGTCGAGGCTTTCCTCAAATTCATCTGCAGATGGCGTATACGCTCCGGCATAACCCTCCCTGACACCGTGATATACATCGTCGTAGCTGTCGTTTACGGTGGAAATAACTGCGGATTGAACCGCATCCCGGACACCCTGGGCAATGATCGTCAGCCGGATATACTCGGCGCCTCCGCACAGCATCATCAGCAGTATCAGTGCTACGGCAATAATCAGGGGGAAAGAGGTCCCTTTGTTTTCTTTCAGAATACCATAAATTTTCCCATTTGTCACTTCCAATACACCTCGCTTTTCCCGCTGGCCTGTGCTTTCAGCGTGACAGGGAAGCTCCCGAATCCGCCGAATAATCCTAGGTCTGTCTGCACAGTCACCGTCACAGTGAAATCCTGATTTAGCTGGATTTTTCCGCTTTTTGACCATGAGATATTGGGGTTAATACCGGTCTTTTCGGTCAGCACCTGCGCCCGAAGTGTCGTTTCATTTCCAACACGTCCAGCAATTTCCGCTTCCCGGCACAGCTCGGCGGCATAGGTGTCCAGCTTGTTCTTTGTAACGAATACAGGCAGGACGCTGACTGCCACCGCGATGACCAGCATTACGCACAGCACCAGCACGGCTACGTCAATATAACCTTCACCGCGTTTGTTTTTCAGAACTTTCTTCAGCACAGGGTCACCCCCTCCATGGGAGTCTGCTCCTGCTCCATATCCATTTCATGAATGTAATGACTGAGCAGATGCCATGCACCATCACTGAAACGGGCATTTACAACCTCCTGCTCAAGCAGTTCTTCTGCAGGAATTTCCATAGCATACTCTGGACTTCCCGGATGCCCCTCCGTGCTCTGCCCGTCCAGCAGGAGTTGTGCCTTTTCCGGTGTCAGATACACATATCCGCCTGGTGTCATCATATCATAGGCAACGCCTTGGTGCTTTTCAATGAATTCTCGAACAGTTACAGGGCGATCCTGGTCAGGGGACGGCTCCACATCTTTTGCCAAAGCATAAAGGTGCTCCGTGTCCTGGCAGTCCATTACTGCCCATAGCGCATGGGAAAAATCCTCATCATGCACCATCTCCATGCCGTTCTCTGCAATCCATCTGTCACGCACGACCTCCAGCGGATTTTCAAAACGCAGCAACCATGCGACCTGCTGCTCATCCACAAAGCTCATGAGGTGTTTTTTTGTCATCTGAGCCGCATAGACTTCCTCTGCTTTTTCAATCAGTTCCTCCGGTGCAAGTGCCGCCCATTCTTTGGTAAAAGCATTATATTTTTCCTGTATCCGGTCAAACAGCAGGGCTTGATTTTTGTTTTCCATCGTAACACCTCCAATCTAAAACATCGTTCCAAGTGAATTTAAAATCTCCACGGCGATGATGGCGAGATAGGTAAAAAGAAAGCACATCAGCATAATAAAGGAGAATATCCGAATCTTCGGCGGGATCTTCTGTGCCTGCCCCTTGAGTCTCTGAAGCTCCAGTGCTTTAAAATCATGCGCCAGCATCTGAAAATAAACAGCGCTGTCATCACCGCGCAGTACGCCAATGAGACCTCTGACCACATCAGAAAGCATGGGCGAATTTAGCCTTGACTCAAACCGGGTGAGCGCCGCTTCATAGCTGGAGGAGCGCATGTCGGCGGTCAGAACATCTAGCTCATGGGCAAAGGCAGGTCCGGCATTCTTCTTGTAGGTTTCAATCATCGCCAGCACATCCCGGCTGGCCTTTAGCGTCTGCTCAATGGTTGCCACAAATCGTGGGAGCTCACCTTCTACCTGCTCTCGTTTTTCCCGAAGCTGCTCGTCGGCACGTTTCGTTTCCTGAAAATAGGTCAGCACTGCCAGTATCAGCAGTACTGGAGCCAGCCGCGGAAGCAGGAACAGGCACGGCAGCGCACCAAGTGCTATGGCTCCGGATTTGGTAATGGCATAGGCCGTATACACCTCCGGTGTCATGGAAATGCCGGAAGCTTTCAGGATATTTGTCATCCGGCCTCGCTTGTACTCATCCATTCGGATGTATTTCGAGAGCTTTACCGCACCTGTCATTAGCCACGCTTCCACCGTTTTAGCAGCTTTCTTATTTTCCTTGCCGGCACCCAGCATGGCCTTTCCGGCTCCCATGGCGGGAAGCTTTAGCACATCTACCAATATCAGAAATAACCCCACGGCAATAAGGATTCCGGTAAAAAATAACTGTGTCATCATCCCGGTCACCTCCTGTACTCAATGGGCTTGGTCAACTTAATGACAAAGGCCGTGGAGATAAAAATGGCGGCGGCACACACTGCCAGAATAATCTGTCCCACCATGGTGTGCATCAGCGTATGATACCAATCCCGGTTCAGCATGTACATGATAGGGATGTTGCCCACCACCAGCATCGCCATAATGATAAATTCCTTGCGTGGTTCAGATACCAGATACTCCAGCTCCGCATTGACAATCCGCATATCGCTGAGCTTTGAGACAATGGGCGTCAGCGTGGTTTTTAGGCTTCTGTCATAACGGCAGGAGCTGATGGCATCCACCCATTCGTGGAACACATCGTTCTGAATCTTTGGCTTCATGGCATGGAGTGCCGCTTCCACATCCGGGTCAATGAGCTGCGTTTGTGCCTGAAACTCTGTAAACACGTTTTTTACCGGCGGATTTAAGTACTGTACGCTTTCCTCCACGGCAGTGAGGATGTCCTCATTTCTTAAGTAAGATGTGGTAATGATGGAGAGCGCGGTTTCCAGCTCAGCCGCCACTGCCTTTTTGTAATGAGTTGCCTTCAGCCGGATGTACCAAAAGGGCAGGAACATCAGTCCCGCCGCCAGCACTGGCACAAGAAATACGTTGTTTAGCAGAATAGCAAAGGCCGCCCCTGCCGCGAAAAGTAACAGCGATACCGCGCAAACCATGGAAAAGCGGCTTGCACGTCCGGTGAGTTTTAAGATCTCCTGCACTTCAATGATCTCCCGGCACAGAAAACGGGCTTTTTTCCGGTTCGTGCTTTCATTGATCTGCGCACGGATGCTTTGATCCTTTCGGGTCAGAAACCCGAACAGACTATCTGTAAATTCCAGAGGAGAAAGGCCGAGGATGAGAAAAGCGCCTGCAATCAAACCGATGCAGGCAGTTAAAAGGATTCCTGTCATGCGGCACCTCCCATCGCAAGAATGCGCTTGAGTGTACTTTGCGGCATGCCGTTCTCCAGCAGCCTTCTCTGCAGACTCCCTGAAATCCCCTGCACGATCTCATGGTGTCCGGAAATGATGAATTTCCCGTTCTCCATACGGTTTTCGGTGATGTGGTACTGGAACAGCGGACGGAAGTTTCTTGTGCCGTCCGGCAGGATCTCGCACTCCATGATTTCCATGACGCGGCGAGCCTTATTCTCAAGCTGCTTGCAGAACACCACAAGGGGATAGGCTTCTGTCACATAGGCCATGAGGGTTTCATCAGACATATCCACCGCGCGCTTGCACAGGGATACCATTCTGCGCCATGTGGCCTCACAGCTGTTAGAGTGAATTGTGGTCAATACCGTGATACCGGTTCGGGCTGCTTCCTGGGCTGCGTTTGCCTCGGCGCTTCGCATTTCTCCCACCACTACATAATCCGGGTTAAAGCGCAGAGACATATCCAGAAGACTGGTCTGCGTGATCCGCTGCCGTTCATTTTCACTGTCGCGGGTCAGGGTGTGGATGACGCTGTTTACGACTTGCCCATCTTGGCGCCTTACCAATGCAAGCTCGCGGGAGCCGTTTTCAATGGTAAAGATACGCTTTCCATCCGGGATGGTGGTCAGAAGCCATCCTGCCAGCGTGGTCTTGCCGGAGCTGGTGGCTCCAGCCACACAGGTGGACACCCCGTATCGCAGGCATTCCGATAAAAAGTCCAGCATCGGCTCCGTGGCTGTGCCGCCTCCGGTAAAGTCATCCTTTTGCATGGACTGCGGGTTTACAATACGGATAGAGGCGGCTACGCCAACATCTTCATCCACCACTGGAGACTTTAGAACCGCAATACGGATATTCTTGCTTAAATGCCCAAGCGCAGTAGGGCTGGCATTGTCAAGCACCATGCCGGAGACATGCAGCATGCGGCGCACCACATTGATTGCGTGTTCGGGACTTTCAAAGTGTTCCGTAAGCTTCTTGGTGATGCCGTTGCTGTACTGAACTTCCACATCGTCCCAGGCGTTTACGTCAATTTCCTCAATGCCCTCCCCGAAGATGTACTTGGTCAGGAAGGAAAACTCGGCCATTTCGGTATAAAGCGCGTCAGTGAGCTGGTTCTCGGTCATTCCCGCCACTGCTACCCGGTTATCCTGGAGGTACTTGGCAATATACCGTTTGATTTGCTCTTTTCGCTCCCCGTTGCTGCCATCCGTAATGAGTCCCGCATAATGGGAGGAAATATGGGCCTGCACCTCCCGGAGGACGGAACCAAATTCATGGGTATTTGAGGATGAAAAAAACAGGCTCTGAGAGCCTGCCGCAGTTCGTGTCTTATCTATTTTCATAACTGGAGCAGATACCGTCTGCCGGTCTACATTTCCAGGCTTCTTTCGGCTCATACGCCAAACACCTCCTTTGCTATTTTTTCAATCTCCTTGCGAAACCCCCGGCTATCCTTGAGGCTCAGCTCCCCAAACAGATTTCCGCACAGAGCCAGATTTTCCAGCTCATCGGAATGCGGGAGCTGAAATACCACATTGCCCAGCACCTGTTCAATATGCTCTCCTGCCTGATTGGAGCGCACATTGGATGCCACCTTATACTGCTTATCCGCATCCCATTTCTGATCCTTCAGCAGGGGCAGCTGGCTGGACAAATAGCTGATTGATTTTAAGTCGCAGTTTACCAGACGGAGAACGGAGTCAGCCTCCAAAAGAGAAACCGCTGACAGAATGTCGTGAGCAATATAGCTGCCACAGTCGATGATGATGTAGGGTGCGATGTCACGCAGGTGATCGATCAGTTCCGCCGTCAGCTCCTGGCTGTAGGGCGGATAGGTAAACACATTCTCTCCCTTGAGCATACCGATCATGGTGAGGTTGCCGATTTTCTTATGGGTCACGCAGTTCTGTTCAATGAGCAGATCACTTACATGGGTGGCAGCAAGGATACTGCCAAGAGAGCGTTCGCATTCCAAGTCACCGGGCGGGCAGATGCAGGGAAGCATGGGGGCGGTCATATCACACAGCAAAAGTGCCACGTTCTTTTTATGTTCGGCAAGGTATTTTGCAAGGCGCACACTGACGGTGGTCTTGCCGCTGCCGGGGCTTCCCCATACTGCCAGCACCTGCACATCCTGTTCCGGTTCCTCCGGCAGGGCTTCCTTTTTATCTTGGGAGAACAGGCTTCCCTTCATAAAGTTCAGCATGTTATTCACCTCCTGCTTCTGTGGCAGGAGCCTCCGTTTCAGCAGATGGTTCTGTGCTGGAAGGCTGTGCTGTCTGAGTATCGTCCGATACTGCGGGTACGGGATACAGCTTGGCGATAACCTCATCCTGCAGCTTAGTAAACTGAACGGCATTTTCCTTGGAACCCCTGAAAACAAGTGAAAGGTGGAGCTTCCCATCCGCTTCCAGCGCTGCCAGGATTTTTGCTTGTTCAGGCGATACCAGCAGTGTCACAGTAGAGGGAAGCTCCTTTTCATCCTCCTCTTCAGAAATTTCTCCGGTATCTGTGTCATAGCCGGTGCTGGCCGTGACGCCGATCACCTCTACATAGGTCAGTTCCGGGGGGATGATTGTGGCTCCCTGCTTTTTATAGTCCGGTGCAACGACCGAGACAATATCGCCTGAGATGAGCTTGCCGGAAAGCCCCTGGGCAAAGTTTTTGATGCTGACCGAAATGGCCTGTTTATCTCCATTTAAGCTGTATAGATAGGCATTTTCAGCAGCTGGAACGTCTGAGAGCTTATCGGTAAGGATATAATCTCCGGGAAACAGGTCCGCTTCGGCATATTTGCCAATCACCGAATCAGGCTGGCGCAGTAAGTTCTCCGGCAGGTTATATCCGCCCACCTCCACTGTCTGCACGGTATCCTTTGTGATCTGGTCGCCGGCTTTGATCTCCTTTACCACCCGGACAATACTTGTTTTCTGCGATACGCTTTGGTTAAACAGCGGAGTAAGCGCAAAGCAGATGAGTAACGAAAGCACGATGCAGAGTACCCCCAGCATCGTACGGTTTTTTAGAAAACTCATAGAGTCAATTCCTCCTTCTTTCTATTAACATTCGGATTAGAATTAAAAAAAGCGGCGGTTTCGGAATCTGCGGATAAGCAGTGCTGCAACTGCAGCAACCGGAACGGCAACACAAGCGACAGTAACTAATGTTTTTTTCATGGGATAGTCCTCCTTCAAAATAAAAAATAGGCTGCAAGACAGCCAATGGATAGAAAAGGCGCGAGGGGGTATGCCCTTGGCACAGTCCTCCCCCGCAATTTTTGGATTATAAAACACAGCGCATGAAACAGAAGAAGCAGGATAAGTCCTGCCACTAACGCTGTCATTCCGTTGTAAAAGCCCAGCACCAGACCGGAAGCCGCCATGAGCTTGATATCCCCGCCGCCCATGCCGCCCCATAACAGAGCGGCACTGAGCAGGACGAAGCTGGGAATCAGGCCAAGCAGTTTTTCCGGCGTAAAATCAAGCAGAGCGGTCAGGACGATGCATAGGCACAGCAGGTCGGGGACGATCCGTTTGCAGATATCCCAAGCGGATACCGCAGTCAGCAGAACAACAAAAAAGCCGCCCTGCAGCAGGAGCGACGGATCAGCCACCATAATTGAACATATCAACGATACGCTGTTTTAATGTAGGCAGGACGGTCTCACCGAACAGGGCATACAGTCCGGCCAGCACCAGAGCACCAATGACAACAGCCATAAGGATCTTGATGGCCGTGTCGACGAAATTTTCCCCGTCCTTTCTGCGGAGCAGAGCCTGTGCTTCCAGTGCCTTTTTGATGAGCTTATTGCTTACCTTGGATACGAATTTTTTCATTGAAATGACCTCCATTTTATTTGATTTGGTTTTTAATATTGGTGAATGGGTGGCATGGCAAGACTACAGCCCTGCCATCTGCATACCGGGCTGTTGTTCCGGCTGGGAAGCCTGTTCCATCAGCTGTCTGCCCTGGGTCTGACTCTGTGTCAGTGCCTGCTGGTAGGCATCAACAACCGCTTGATTCAGCTGCTCACGGAACTCCTTGGTGACCGGAAAGCAGATATCCTTGTACTCGCCATTGCCCGCCTTATAGCTGGGCATGGCAATGAACAGCCCCTTGGTGCTGTCCACGATTTTAACGTTGCGGATGGCAAAGCAGTCGTTTAGGTTGACCGATGCATAAGCCCTGACATTACCGTCCGGACGAATGGAGCCGATTTTCACATCGATCTTCATAGGGATCGGCTGTTCAGTGGCGGTCTGTGCTGCGTTCGGTGCAGTTTGCGCTTTACTCATGGGGGATTCCTCCTTCTTCAGATTCTTCTACTTGCAGGGTCTGCTCTCCGGCCTGCAGGAGTGCCTGTCGGTATGCTTCCAGTACCGCTTCATTGATCTGCTCCCGAAGCTCTTTTACGATAGGAAAGCAGGTGTCCCGGTACTCGCCGGAGGTACTTCTGCGGCTGGGCATAGCGGCAAACAGACCGGTGGGTGTTTCGATGACCTTCACGCCCCGGACAACAAAACAGTCTGCCAGCGTAATGGATGCAAAGGCTCTTACCCTGCCATTTAAGTGAATCGTATTGATACGGGCATCGATTTTGATGGGTGTTAATTGCTGGTTCATGTGTTTTCCTCCTTCATTTTTAGACAATAAAAAAACAGCCCTATGGCTGTATTGTCTGTGGCTATAGATTTATTTGGGGTCCCATAATTTGTTCCTGCTCCGGTGCTTGAAATGAGATTTCCTTAAAACCGAAGGTATCACAGTAATGAAAGGTGCTGCCGCTTTTATCATACAGCTCCAGCACATCTGACATAGACAGACTGTGCCCTTCATAGCCGGGTGGGTGGTCGACATTAAATTTGGTATAGAGTGCTTCCAGATCATTGGTGTCCACCTCGCCGTCGTACACCACCTGATAGCTGGCGGGGTCTGGTTCTCCGAAGCGTCTTGTAAAGTCATCATAGCTGATGAATTTCATCATCACATCCGTTTCAGGTGCAATCTGCCACACACGGCAGCGCCTTAGCAGTGCAGCGTTGCCCTCCGGATCGAGGGTTCCCGCCGCCAGACGCTCGAAGGTGCCAGGTGTCCATTCCACTTCCAGTCCCTTTTTTTCTGTGAGGTAGGATTTCAGTTCGTCGGTTTGGAACATAGGATCGACCACAGCATTTTCCCCAGAGAGATAGCCTGCCGTGTTTCCGTAGTACAGAATGCGGTTGTTTTTAATCTGAATATTACTCATGAAAAGCCCTCCTTTCCAGGTGAGGCTGATTATTGGAAGTAAAATTCCACACTGTAGGTGATGTTGGACTTGTTATACATGCAGTCGTGATTTGTGTAATAGTAAAACTCCAACTGACTGTAGATGCCGGGCGAAAGGGAACGGCTGAAGGTGATGCCGTTGGTGGTAGTTCCGTAGTCGAGCTGATCCCACTGTCCGGTCAAGGTATTGTATCCGCGGACGCGTCCGTAGTCGCTGCCGGAATGCCCGGAAACTGGCGGCACCGTGAAGGTGTAATTGGTAATGGTCGCACCGGAGATACCCTGCTCCAGAATAACTGATTCTGGACCTGTCAAAGTCATACCACCGCCGCGATTCGGGTCGGCTACAAAGAAAACAATTGCCGCCCAGGGAGATTCGGCTCCAGTGGAATCCACGGCTTTCACGCGCACCACGTTCTTGCCAAGCGGATAAGCGGTACTTGTTTGTGCGGGACGCCCTTCCCAAATATAGGTGATGGCATCTCCATCCGGATCACTGCTGGAAGCGGTAATGGTGATGGACACGCCCGGCGCTATGCTGTTGCCGTTTGGTGTGCGGGTAATCACCGGAGTGCTGGGTGCAGAATTGCTTACAGTGAAGGTGATATTCGTCCAGTCGGAATATAACCCCCATGCATCCTTGGCACGGACCTTCACGGTGTGAGTTCCCACGGCATAATAGCCGTCGGCGGTGTTGCCGGAGTATTCCAGTGTGACGGCATCTCCATCCGGGTCAGTAGCCGATGCAGTAAGATTCACCCGCAGCTTGGCATTTTGAGCCGTGCGGGTAACGGAAGCACTTCCAGTCGGTTTGTTCGGTGCATTGTTGGTAATGGCGACATTTTGAGAGTAACTAAAGGCGCGCCCCGTGCTGTCTGTGGTGCTGGCAGTCAGAACATAGCTGCCTGTGGCACTGATGGTGATATTGCCGCCACTATTGGTGAGACTTCCGGTGTAAGTTGACGGACTGCCGCCCTTAGTCAGCGCCCACACAAGGTTTCTGCCATCCAGTCCGGTGGCTGCCGGCAGGGATACATTAAAACCAGAGCCGATATGAACAGAGGACGGCACGGTAAACGGGAAGCTGGCAAGAGGCTTGATTGTTCCTGTGTTTGAAACAAAAGTAAACTTGCGGCCGTTTGTATCTGTTGCTTCTGCAATGAGCTTTACAGAGATTGTCTTATTGGTAGAGATATGCAGATTTCCTCCGTTAGACAATAGGGTTCCTGATGCATATTCAGCATATGGTCTGGCGGCTCCGCCATCGACAGAAAGGAGCCATGCCATGTCCATTTCCGCAAGCTCAGAGCCCGAAGCTGTAACCGCCATGGAGTCCCCGCTGTAGGTCAATGCCGGAACGCTGATGTTCATGGTCGGGATAGGATAGACAGTGAAGCTCCGTTTTCTTTCGTAGGTACGGCCGGCAGGGTCCGTCATGGTCAGGGTCAACTCATAGGTTCCTTTTGCAGGAAAAATGAGGGAACCGCCTTCTCCTGTCAACGTACCGGAAACATAAGCAGCATACGGCTTGGCTTCGCCTGCATCCTTGCTGACTGCCCAGTTGGCTGTGAGGTTTTCCAGATCCGTACCGGTGACACTAACCGCTCCAGCTTCTCCTGCATACCATACCTGCGGCGCACTCAGCGAAACAGAAGGTACCGGGTAGACGGTTGTAACTGCGCTGTAAGAGAATACACGGTCAAGAGCATCCGTCATGGAGGCAGTCAAGGTATAGGTTCCGACATCCTGAAAGCGGATTTTCCCGCCGTAAGCATTCAGACTGCCTTCCAAAGCACTGGTAAGCTCCACCGGCTCCCCATCTTTTGTGAGCACCCATTCTACCGGTAGTGTATTGTTATTGCCGCGGGTACGCAGATCAATGGTGCGGTCGGTATGGGTGGCATCCGGCAGTTCGAAGGATAGGGTCAGCACTGGCAGGACTTCGATTTTCCCGCCATCCTCATACAGGAATACACGGCCGGTTTCGTCGGTAATCCGGGCAATGAGTTCATAGATTCCTGCATGTTTGAATCGGATGGTGCCGCCGCTGTTTGTAAGCGTACCGTCAAGATAAGTCGCAAGATCTTGGAATCCGAAGCTGTTCTCCAACAGCCACTCCACCTTTAGATCCCGCAATTCCAAGTTTTCTGGAATAATGGATACGGGGGTATCCGTATGGGCAGTTTCCGGCAGCTGGTAGGTGATACCCGGTACCGGATAGACCTTAATAGGTGCAGTATAGCTGTAGCTTCTGCCAGCAGGGTCTGTAAAGGCGGCTTTCAGCACATATTCGCCCTTTTCCTTAAAACGGACAATGCTGTCGGTGTCAGTCAGAGTTCCTTCCACATAGTCCGAGAGCGTGAGCGCTTCACCGTTTCGGGTCAACGACCACTGAATTTCAGCAGTCCCAAGATGTTGGAATGATGCCTGCACCTGAACACTTTTGTCTATATGGGAAATCTCCGGCAGATAGAAGCCAATAGCGCCCACCGGGTAGATGGTAACAGCCTGTGATGCTTCAAAGGTTCTGCCAGTTTCATCCGTCAGCGTTCCAGTAAGACGATACACGCCTTTGTCCTTAAAACGAACTTTGCCGCCTTCATCGGTCAGGGAGCCTTCCAGTTCCTCTGCGATTTCAGCCGTTTCTCCATTCTTCATAAGGCTCCAAACCACAGGCATATCATCTGCATTTAGCAGTGTGGTGGAGATTTTAAGCTCTGTATCAGTATGGGCTGCTTCAGGAAGCGCAAAGGTAATCTCTGCAACGGGATAGACTGTTGTACTTTCCGTATGGGTAAAGCTGCGGCCAGTTTCATCGGTCAGGGATGCTGTAAGTGTCTGTTGTCCGGAATTCTTGAACACAAAGGTGCCGCCCTCATTTCCAAGCGCACCATCCAGCATATCGGTAAGAGCTGTTGTTTCACCGTCTTTTTCTGCCGTCCACATGATGTCATGCCCATAAAGAGCTTCCAGCGCATAGGACAGCGTCACCGATTTGTCTGTGTGGGTGGTTTCCGGCAGGGCGAAGGTCAGGTCAATCACCGGGTAGATCGTCACCGTTTTGGATAGCACGGTTTCCTTTCCTCTGACGTTTTTCGCTGTTGCGGTCAGGGTATATTTACCCGGCTCCTTAAACTGGAGTATACCGCCCTCCAGACTGAGCGTGCCGGCATCTGTCAGTTCTTCCGGCTGCTCGGAGCCGTCCACGGCAGTTTTACTCAACGTCCATGTAAAGCTCTGCATGTATTTCCATACCGGCATGACTTTGATTTCAGTATCGGTATGTGCGGTTTCGGGAAGCTCAAAACGCACCTGCGCATCCGGGTAGGAATAGGGGCCTCCGCCGGAACTACCACCGGAGCCGCCGCCGGAGCTTCCTGAATCATCATCGTCATCCGAATTTCCGCCGGGTGTCGGTGTTGGTTTTACAGGATCGGGCGTATTAGGCGCGGGTGTTGGCTTGGGTATTTCCGGTGTGGGGGTAGGTGTTGGAAGAGGTTTCGTTTTATCAATCAGATCCTTAGCCTCACCCTTGGTAACCGGATCGTTCGGCTTCAATTTTCCGTCAGAATTTTCTCCGGTAATGCCATCCTCTTTGCCGATAATGACATAGCCCTTGTCGCCATTCTTGATGTCCTTGTCATCGTCATAGCCGCTGTGTCCCTGGGTATTTTTCGCTTCCTCATCCTTTCCGCTGATACGCACCAGCATCTTGATGATTTCAGCACGGGTGATCGGATCATCGGGATGGAAGCCATCCGGATAGTCAGCAGGGTCAATGATGCCTGCATCAATCAGCGCCTCAATGTACTTTTCCGACCAATGTCCGTCAATATCAGGGAAACTGGCCGGGTCTTTCTCCACGTCCTTTGTGTCCAGCGGGATATCCCGCACCATAATAGTAGCGAACTCACCACGGGTGAGGATCTCATCCTCCGGGATAAACAAATCGGGACGCTGTTCCATAAAAACAAAAATCCCGCCGCCGATCAGCAGCAGGAGGAGAATGAGGATGGCGATTACGCCAACCCTTCTCTTTTTCTTTTCTGCCATGAGAATACCTTCCTTTCAATTTTTTATAAAAGGAGCCAAAGTCTGCAACGCGTTACAGCTTCAGCTCCATGCCGCCATTTTGTTCCTGTTCTTTGCGATGTGCATCCAGTATCTCCTGCGTTGGATAGATGAGTTTACCATCCACCATATCAAAAACGCAGAAATCATCCCGGTCGCAGACCATGATTCGATGCTGATATTCCTTCTGCAGGTCGATGTAGTCCTGCACCTCCTTGGGGCTGCAAAGCCACACACCGGAGGTATAGCGGCCATCCGGCAGAAAGCAATAACCGCTGTACTGAGGCTCATGATTTTTCAAGTCCAGCGCTCCTGCCGGACGAATCTGTGAGAGCTGGAGTCTGGCATGATCCGTAAGAATTTCAGGCTTTGCAATGCCGAGAATGTCACTGCGGTTCCAGCGTATCTGTTCGCCATCTGCCAGGGATACGGCAAAGACCGCACGTCCACTGGGACTTTGCTTACTGCCAAAGCCACCGGTACATAAATACAGCTGATGCTCTGCACTGCGATGGGATTCAGGCAGTACGGCTGCGCTCAGCACAACCACCTTTCCCTCCAGTGAAATATCATATCCCGTCTGCCGGCAGTCCTGCGAAGTTAAAAGCTTTTTTTCTTCCACGCATTAATTCTCCTTCCTTTGTTTGAGAAGCTCCGTTAAATCGGTGATGAGACTTAGCTGTGTGTCATCCGGCATCCGCTTAATGGCAGCGCGAACATAGGCTTCCACCGCTTCAGGTGACTGGTCGCCTACCTCGATAAGCTCCACCTTCTGAATGCTGACTGCACCCTGACGGACATTCAGCTTTACGATATCGCCGTAGTCCAGTCCGGATGCTGAGCGCATGTCCTTGGGAATCAGCACTCTGCCCTTACTGTCGATAATGCGGTATGTGTTTTTAGCATTCATACAAAGTAACCCTCCTTTCTCATAACCTCCCGAACGGTATCGGGGTGAATACCAAGCTCTTGAAAGAGCCCGGTCACCTCCTCTGGCAGTTGATTTAAAATATCTGAGGCAAAAATGACAATGGCGCCGTCCCCACAGATGATTTCCAGAGCACTGTCGGCAGGAATTCCCGCATCCTCCAGCAGCTCTGTCGGCAGATTCAGACCGTCCTCGTCATCTGCTTCATCCTCGTCCTCCGGAGCATCCGACAAAGCGCACAATGGTACGGCAACCTCGATGCCGGATTGGGTAAGTAAAAGCAGAGGGGCTGATTCCTCCGCCTGGGATGCAAGAATGACATTGACCTGATCACCAGGTGTCAGCCCTGCGGGAATTGCAGGAAGCGTCAGAAATCCCTGGGTATCGACGACCGCTTTTGTTTTCATAATTTTCATAGAATGTTTCCTCCTTCATTAATACCCCTTGCGGGAGTTGGGTTATTGGTCAAAGAAAAGACCGGTGTCAAAAAGATTGAGCTGTGATGGCATATCCCGCAACCTTTCGCCAGTATCATAGTTGGAAATCAGCACCTCGGCGTACTCACTTCCATTGTCATAGCGCTGCGCCAGATTATTGAGACGGCTGACCGATTCGATCTGGAAGTCTTTATACAGCTCCCTGATGAATTCGCAGTCGTTATAGCTGACCAGAAATTTACCCTTGCAGGCTGTCAGCGTGTCCCGCAAGCGATAATGATCCTCCTTTCTGAATTCAACAGCATAATGTCCTTCTGTCTGGTAATAGGGAGGATCGCAATAAATAAAAGCATTTTCTCTGTCGTACTGTCGGATGAGGTCTTCAAAGTCCTTGTTCTCTATGACCGTATCCTTTAAACGAACATTGGCCTGCCAGAGCAGGTGGAAGGCTTTCCGGATATCAAAGGGCTGACAGCCGAAGCTGGTGCATCCGCTTCCGTAACTGTATCGAATGAGTTTATAGAAGGCGGCGGCGCGCTTCACATCATTCATGACTGCTTTCTCTGTAAGAATCTGCCGGATATCTTCATGCTCAAGTGGGGAGAGAGATCGCCCGGCAAGCTCTAACTCCTTTGCCAGATACTCACTGGTGAATTCCTGCTTCTCCAAATACCTGCGAAGCACGCCAAACTCATCTCGCCCATTCAGCGGCAGGAAGTTCAGTTCCTGAATCAGTGCAAGTGTTTGCTCCTTAGCACACCGGAACATGTTCGTTAGGTCGTTGTTAAAATCGTTGTACACCTCCATGGCGGTATCAACCGGCCGACCGAACAGCACCCAGCCCCCGCCGCCGAAAACCTCAATATACCGCCCGAACTCTTTGGGCATTCGCTGATAGATTAGTTCCCGCAGTGCTTTTTTTCCGCCTACCCAGCTGATGATGCTGTTCATTTTTTCACCTGCCTTTACTGCGGCGGTTGATGGCATCAACATCCGTTTTCATACAGGTTCCATCCGGACTCCAGCAAATGAAACCGATACGGGGATAAGGACAGCCCTCGCAGCGGGAACGCTCGGCTGGCAGCGGCACGCCATAACGTTTTGGGGGACCGGTTGCTCCCGCACCCGGCTTTTCTAATGGATTTGCTTTTTGATTCATGGTTTATGCTCCTTTCGCTGAAAACAAAAAAGGCGCCGCCTTTTTCCAAAGACGACGCCTCATGTTTTCTTATTCTGTTTATCATAGTTGATTTAGGAAAAAGAAAAAGCGCCTTTCAGTTTCAGTTGAAGCCAAAATGCGCTACATATTAAGTTGCATCCCTTGACCGGGATAGATAATAACGAGACGGGAGGCTTGTAGTTCCACCACTTCACCAGTTTCAATCATTTCACGATGCAGAGCAATCCAACTTAAATCCTCCGCACCAGCAGGTTCGGGAGGACCGTGCCCGTAACGAAAAGATTTGGCGATCACGGCGATGTACTCTGATGCACCACAGTCCTCAAGAAGCTCCGTGTATAGATTGGACCGTTGTATGTCCTCTACCTCCGGAATACCGCTCATAATTCCAGCATCGCGAATTCCTGTATTGGTTTCCAGACCAATGATAGAAAAAATTTTGCTCATGATGAATTTGACCTCCTACATTTTATATTTTCTGTGTCATAAAAAATGGGAACAAAAAAAGGCTAAGTCTGCAGGTCATTAAAGTTGACCTGAAACTTAGCCTCTTAATTTTTAACTGATAATATATTCACTTCTGCAAATCAATATAAAATTTCATTTCATAGTTGTGTAAGCTCTGGACCGTCTTGTAATTTCATCATCTTATTATGGTCGTATAACACCCTTACGAAGAATATTATCCCGATTTTTATGGCTACCTTCTCTTAGCCCAAAACTATCAAATTTTCTTAAAATCATCTATGTCATCTGTGGAAGGGGCAAAAAAACGGGGGCAAAAATCGCATTTTTTGAGCTCTGAAATCGGTCATTTTTGAGCTAAAAACCACAACATCTTGTGGTCTAACCCTTAGTTTTCTTTTCTGAACCACAATACGTCATCATTATCACTGCTTCAACGGTATTACTTTGATCCCACAAAAGTTCCTGTACTTCTTTCCCGTCCTTATACACGGGGAAATTAAATAAAATAGAATTTAGCGGCACTTCCGCTTCATCTCGAGTGTATATTTGAATTTCTTTAATCAAAGAAGATACAAGAGCTTTTCGTTCTTCATCACTGATTTTATCATATACTTTTTCAAAGTTAATCATCAGTTTGTAAACATTATCCAGTGTAATAGCGTTTGCTTCAACCGAACGACGCTTTAATTTTGCATCTTCAATTTTTTCTTCTAATTCTGCTATTATATCATACAGACCATCTAATCGAATAGTCATGTCATGCAATTTCCTATCTCGGAAACGGGTATCTTCGGGAAGTGTATCAATCTCATTTTCTAGGCGAGTTTTATTTATGTCTACCTCTCGAAGCTTAGCTTCGTAATTTTTAATTTCTCTATCAATGGTTGAAGTATCAATCTGAGTTCCTATTCTTGATTTAACTTCTATAGCAAAGGTTTCATTGCTGACCAATTCCCTAATTGCCTCAATTACAAGCGGCTCAATCTCTGTTTTCTTCAGCATAGCTTTATAATCACAACTTTTACCACGAACATTTCGATTACGACTGCATACATAATAATAAACTTCTTTATATGAACCGTCTTTGTTTGTCCATGCATGTTTATTGGTATACATCGGGCCACCGCAGACAGGGCACTTCAAAATACCTGTCAATAAGTGTACCCTATCTTTACCGATCTTTGAGGGTTGCTTTACTCCTGTTGCTTTTCTTTTTTCACGAACCCTTTTCCATAATTCTTCGCTAATGATAGCCTCGTGCTTACCATCAGCCAAAATATAGTCGTCCTGCCAAACCTGATGATATTGATTTTTGGTACCTTTAACTTTTTCTCTTACCCGTCTACCAAAGGCAATTTTCCCACAGTAAACTGGATTGTCCAAAATCTGTCTTACAAAATGACTACTCCACTCTTTGAGCCTTCCATTTTGCCTTTGAATTTTCTTGACCCCTTGTAAATTAAGATATTGTGCTACTTTACCGTATCCCATGCTTGAGTTAACAAACTTATCATATATCAAACGAATGACTTCTGCTTCTTCTTCCTGAATAAAAAGCATTTTATCTTTTAAATAGTAACCATAAGGAGCAAATCCGCCGTTCCATCCACCTTGTCTGGCTTTTTCTTTACGTCCATTCATGGTCTGCTCAAGGATGTTTTCTCTTTCAATTTCTGCTACGGCGGAAAGAACCGATATGAGCAGTTTTCCGCTTGTTTGAGATGAGTCAATTCCTTCTTCAATACATATTAGATTTATCCCATATGACTGCACAAACTCTAAAGAATTTAGAATATCAGCTGCATTTCGTCCAAATCGGGATAATTTATAAACTAATATGTATTCTATCTGCAATCCATTTTCAATATCAGATAGCATTTGCTTGAAAGCAGGTCTGCCTTCGATGGATTTACCTGACTTTCCGGCATCTTCGTAAACGTCTACCACTATCATTTCTTCTCTATCTGCAAAGCGTTTCAAGCTATTTATTTGACCATCCAAGCTAAATCCATCTACCTGCATTTCCGTACTAACCCGTGGGTACAAAACACATTTCCTTCCATTTCTATTCATAATCCTACCTCCAATATTTTAATTTTGCGGATGGAAAATATCTTTATGTAACGTGCTGTAAATTACACAGCACAATCTATTTCTCTCAAAATTTCATCTCCATACTTTTCTACTACGCTCACTATGGTATCTATGAATATCTTATATTCTTTTGACTCAGAGGAACAATTTGTTTCTTTTGGAGTAAATTCGTTTTTTTCTACATCTTTTAATTTATGTTTAATATTTTCCATTTGTAAACACCTCCGTGAATACATACCTTCATTATAAATAGGTGTCAAATATTTGTGAAATGTGTCGATACCCTATTTTAACTTCTTTATAGGAATAAAAAAGCATAATTATAGGCTCTCTAATCCTACACTGATTGAGAGAGCCTTATTGATATGAGAAATTTCTTTCTCACTTATTCTTCCAATGTATTTTTTCAACCGTCTTTTATCTATTGTAGTAATCTGCTCTAACAATACCATTGACGGAACGGACAATGTAGAATGAGAACTTACTAAACAATGAGTTGGAAGTCTCGATTTGTGATGAATTTGTCCCGTAATTACTGCTACAATAACCGTTGGGCTAAACTTATTCCCTATATTATTTTGAATAATTAAAACTGGTCGGTATCCTCTTTGTTCAGCTCCAACTCCATTATTTAAATTGGTACAGTAAATATCTCCTCGCATAATGCAGTCATTCATATACTCCATCCCCTTTCAAATGTGGTGTAAAAACTGCATTGGCAAATATACATAATTTTAAGTAAAAAAGGACGGCTGTTGGCACAGCTCCACGGGAGTTTTACCCTCTCGGCGTTCTACCGAAACCCTATCCATTACCTGCGACGCTTTTAACGCTCGGATTGTGGCTATAAGGGAGTATCATTATCCCATTTATATGTCATTGCCTACAAATTGCCATATTTGTTTTGCAACTTGATATTGTTCGCTCACTCTAAAAAGAGTTCATGGCGTATCAACCGCTTTGCTCGATATAAATGGAATGTGTCCATTTTACTTTATACTGCAAAGACGTTATCTGACTTGCGTTCTTTATCAAGGTACAGGCGCCACATAACAGAATATAGTAAATAGTAAGTACGGAAAGGGAGAACGCACTTACCACATACCTTTATCCGTTAAGCTGCATTAAAAATCAAGATTTTGGTAATCAGCTTTGTTTCTAACCTACGTCGCAATACCTCATCTACACAAAAATGGCAATTACCGTATTCATCGTAAAACTGTCTTGTAG
>ENA-UOOM01000240-UOOM01000240.1-fermentation-metagenome-genome-assembly--contig:-NODE-240-length-68079-cov-8.196681_pt1 | contig 68079 bp, 65 predicted proteins | sample MGYA00245781_ERZ724031 | MGnify/ENA primary metagenome ERZ724031 (study PRJEB28704, sample SAMN03018317) | fermentation metagenome | biome: anthropogenic terrestrial biome; feature: soil; material...
GGCGCTTCGAGGACCTTTTTTCTCAATTCTTCTCCAATAAGTCAGAAAGTCAGGACTAATGATTCGTCCACACCAATTGCCTGATCCTCCATGGCTTGTGTTACTGGTGTTATTATAAGTGATAATATCAATACTAGTGCGAATAAAAATGATTCTTTCCACGCTGGTTAGTTAGGGTGTTTTATATCATAATTTACAATAATATTATAATATGTAAATATTTATAATGCAAAAGAGCCATTTGAGGGTGTGAATACTCTTACAATTAGGACATAGCGAACTTGTGAGCAGTAGGGAGCGCAAATGGCTAGCAGCCTGTGCAAATCAGCTACGAATATTACACTGACGGCATAGTCAAAGCCATCGACTATCCCAATGGACTAAGAACTGATATATATAACAACATCAACCAGCTGACAGAACTCGCCAATAAAAGGAAGCCAATACTGTCTCCTTATTCAGCTACGCCTATGATGGAAATAGAAATATAATATCAGTAACCCCAGACGGTCAAACCACCGACTGTCAAGATGACATATTAATCTGACAAAAGTCTCCACAAATCCACCTTAAAGCCGTTCTTTTCAGAATCAGGCTGGATAATTGGTGACACATGTTTGAAAGGCTTTTTTTTGATGCCGCCCGACATATGCGCCTTCGCCAGCTCCGCAAGAGAGTTTCTGCCCATCGGCTGCTGCCGGACGTACTCATAAATCTGCTTATACCGCTGCACCTGCCGGTCGCGGATCCGCCAGGTCCCCGCACTTTAGCGCAGGTAGTCAAAGCTGTCCATCATATAGATCAGCAGTTCCTCCAGGCAGGCTTTGACAGCTTCTTCATGGTACGGGACTGCTTCATCGTCCGGGAGAAGCTGCACCAGCCGGGCGACATGCTCTTTCAGACAGCGGTATTTTTTCGGCGCTTCGGCCTCAGGGTCAGTAGAACAGCACTGGAAAAGCATATATTCAAAGTTCGGATCGGCACGGACGCAGAAGGCGGGGTCTATCTGCAAAAGCAGCAGCCGGTTTGTTCCGCCGTTCTTTTTGATGCGGTGCGGTTTGTTCACGTTGACGACGGCGACTTCGTTCTCTTTCAGCAGGTGGGTTTCGCCGCACAGGGTAACCTCCGTCTTTCCCGCCAGCACCAGGATGATCTCCACGGCATTGTGCCAGTGGTAGTGGTATTCATCGATCTGCCACACCGAGGCTTTTAGCGGCAGCTTTCCTGAAAATCCAATGATTTCCGGGTACATATTTCAATCACCTTCCTTTCCTCGTTGCCATAACTCTATTGCATTTGGAAAAGCCGCGCATTGACACTTTTAAGCTCCGAGAAAAAAAAATCAATTTTTTATCAAAAAATAAACCCGCGTTAAGCGGGTTTATCTGTTGGGCATGTTCATTCGGTTATTCTATGAAATCTCCGGCGTTGGCCGCCGACAGCCGGCGTACGGCATAGTCGAAGGGTATGTCCCTGTATCGCGCTTGCCGGGCAAGGGCCGCGCTGTCCGCTTTATGGGCTTTGCGAAAATCCGAGGGGGTGGCGTGGAAGAAGCGCCGGAAATATTTAATGAGGTATTTGGCGTCGGAAAAGCCGCAGTCCTCCGCGATCTCCACGACGCGCAGGCCGGAGCCGAGCAGCAGCCTTGCCGCGCGCTCACACCGGCCGTAGCACATCAGCTCCTGAAAGGACATGCCGAACTTTTCCTTGATGTCGCCGGAGATATGCTGGAGGCTGACGCCCAGCTCCGCGGCAAGAGCCGTCAGGCCGAGGCGCACCTCTGCGTCGCTGGTCGTATGCCGCGCCATCTGCCGGAGCCTTGCCACGCGTTTTTCGTCAAAGGGCTCGGTGCCGAAGCCCCAGCGCAAAAAATCGAAATTGTACACGGTATAGGCCAGCATTTCCTTCAAGAGCTTCTTCAGGTTGCCGTTGTCTGCGCCGCGCTGGTCCGCGCCGAGCAGCCCGGCCAGCCGGGCGATATAGTCCTTCAGCACACCATACTTTTCCGGAGCCTGGGCTTCGTGATAGGTAGAGCAGCAGTAGAGGAACAGATAACGGTCCGGCAGGACGCTGCGGCAGAAAGCGGGATCGATGTGTAGAAACAGGATTTCGTCCTCTCCGTCCCCGGTCATGCGGTGCAGCTCGCCCATGTTCGTAATGGCGACGTCCCCTTCCCGCATCGACAGTTCGTCGTTGCCCATGCCGATGTTGACCGAGCCCTTGAGCACCTGCACAATCTCCAACGCCTCGTGCCAGTGGTAGGGGTATTGGTTGCCAGCCCGGACAAACGCCCGGACCGGCAGGCCGTTATGAAATTCGATCGACTCGGGACGCATACTTGCCGCTCACCTCACAAACATCGGGCAGGGATCATTTCTTCGGGGTTTTCAACATCTTTCGGCACAACCCACATATTGCCATCTTCTGCAGGCCTTCGATTCGTCCGGCTGCGCAATGATAGTTGACCATCCGGCTTATGATAACACCATTTATCCGCGGCTTCCCTTACGCTGATGCATTCTATGACCCATCCCCCGCTTATGTATGTTGCCTCCATTATACTTCTCAAACCATCTTGCAGCATAGTGGCGCCGACGCAGCCTCCCCAGTTAGAATAGAAATGTAAGAAATTCTTAAGAAAATTGTTCGGGTGCCTGTAAACTTTTTTTTATAGAGTAAAACTACGGCTCAGTGGTTGAAAATTATAAGTGGAAGGAGGTGTTGTTGAGATATGGATCACCATACCGTACTGGTTGTTGATGATGACCGCGAAATCGTACAGGCCATCGCCATCAACTTACGGAATGAGGGTTATCAGGTGTTGATGGCCTATGATGGACTGCAGGCCCTGGAAATGATACAGACCCAAACGGTGCATTTGATAATTCTGGATGTGATGATGCCCAGGCTGGACGGGCTGTCAACTACACTGAAGATCCGTCAGGAAAAAAACATCCCCATTATCATTCTATCTGCAAAATCGGAGGATACCGATAAGATTCTGGGCTTATCCATGGGGGCGGATGACTACGTCACCAAGCCTTTCAACACTCTGGAACTGATGGCCCGGGTAAGGTCACAGCTGCGCCGCTATGTGACCCTGGGTGATATTCACCTTCAGAATCACGATATCCTGCAATCCGGCGGGCTGCGTTTTGACCTGCAAAGCCATACCCTGACTGTCGATGGAGACCCGGTAAGACTGACAGCAACTGAAACCAGGATCGTAGAGCTATTGATGCGCAGCCCGGGGCGGATATTCCCTGCCGAGGAAATCTATGCGCGGGTATGGGGAGAGACCGCCTACGGAGTGGAGAACACCGTCATGGTACATATTCGTCGCATCCGTGAAAAAATTGAAATCAACCCGAAAGAGCCGAAATACTTAAAGGTGGTTTGGGGCATTGGATACAAAATTGAAAGTTGCTAAACCGTGGCGGGCCTGGATCTGCTTTTTCCTGGCCGTCAATCTATTAAGCATTCCGCTATTCGCCGCCCTGGCGGCAATACTGCACTCGAACGGCAGTCTGGAAGCAGTCAAAGCTCCCTTTGTTGAGAATTTTAAAGATACTTCTGTTTTTGAGACGCAGACCGCCAGGTATTTCAGTTTGTTACTGGGACTGGCCAATGAAAACGAGACTGTTGAAGACACACAGATCGCCGCGGCTAAAAGGATTCTCAACCAGGAGGGCAATAACTTGAGATACTATGTCCTTAACCCGGACATCGGCCTGAATCTGGGGAACCTGGATGAAGAACCATTATATTTGAACCCGGGAGAGATGCCGGGGCCGCCTTCAGGCTATGGATACTTTTTATACTTCGATGGCGAGAAGATAACCGTCGTCGACCATGGGACAGTGGTTGATGCCGAGCGCTTGGACAGCGGCTACCGCAATATAATCTCCAGCCTCAGCAACGTATATTACTATCAGACCGCCGAGGTCGGCCCGGGCGGGTCTTTGTCCTTTAGTCTGCCTGATTCTGAAAAATCCCAAAATTTGGCCAATTACCGGGTGTTTCTGGCAATCAATGATGTGCTGGCAGCCAATCCCTACGGACACTCCGTTTATGATCAGCAGCAAAAGTATCTCATATTCATGAAATGGACTTATCCGGTTTTGGCCTTGCTGGGATTGATATTCTTAATCTATGCCCTCATAAAATGGCCTGAAAAGCGCGACTATGACCGCCGGCTGGCGGCCTGGTCGGGGGACATGTGGTTGGAAGTCAAGTTATTGGTCTCACTAATAGTTTTAACGCTTGCTGTCGGCATTTCCCCTATCTTCGGCATTTCCCCTGGCGGAAGCGATTTTCTCGGCTGGTGGCTAGAAGCAACCATGATGAATATCTCCTTTTTGGCCGGACTGTGGTGGTTTTATCTTATGATTCTTGATTTGTTTTACAACCGCAGGGCGTTTTTCTCCCACAATCTGCTTAATTCATTGCTCAAGTGGTACTTGAAGCTGGAAAACAGGGCTTCCTGGCAGAAATCCATGTTGAAGCGGCTTTATTGGCTGCTGGCGGCGGAAGCCGTTCTGGCTTTGACTTCGGTATTGTTTCTCATCACCAGCACCCACTCCGGGGATTGGTTCATCTTATTCCTGATCGCGGTCATGATTGCCGGAGCCGGCATATACCTGATCTACCAGTACTGTCTGCGCTACACCCAAATAGTCAACGATCTGGAACGCCTGTTTAAGCACATAGAGTCAATCAAAAACGGCCCCGCCGCTGCAAAGCTGGATATACCCCGCGAGCATGACCTGTATCCGGTGGCTCAAAACCTCAATTCCATTCAGGAGGGCATTATGAAGACTGTGGCTGACCAGATGAAATCGGAGCGCATGAAGATCGACCTTATAACCAATGTTTCACATGATCTTAAAACCCCTTTGACCTCGATTATCAGTTATGTTGACCTGTTAAAAAAGGAAGAGGGCCTGCCGCAGCCTGCCCGGGATTATATCGGCATCCTGGCCCAGAAGTCGGAACGCTTAAAACACCTTATTCAGGACCTGTTCGACCTTTCCAAGGCCAGCAGTGAGAACATGGCGGTGGACCTGGAAAAGATTGACCTGGGGCGCTTGATCAAACAGACTCTGGCCGATATGGAGGAACCCATCAACAACTCCGGGCTGGCCTTCCGGGTGAATATTCCTGAAGAGCCGGTTTACATTATCAGCGACGGCAAGAAGCTCTACCGGGTATGGGAAAACCTGATCAGCAATGCGCTCAAGTATTCACTGGCGGGCTCCAGGGTATATATAGACCTGATTCAAAACGGCCGTGGCGCTGTGGCAACGGTAAAGAATACCGCCAATTATGAGATGGACTTTACGGAAGATGAAATCCTGCAGCGTTTTGTGCGGGGGGATCAATCCCGCAGCACGGAAGGATCCGGCCTGGGTCTGTCAATAGCACAGAGCTTTGCAGCGATATGCGGCGCGCAGTTGAGCGTGAAGATAGACGGGGACCTGTTTAAAGTGGAGCTGGCATTTGCAGAATTTTACAGCGACTAGTTGATATCATGTTTAATAACTGACTGATAGATCTGTTCGTACTGCCGGGCGATATGGTTGTTGTCAAACTGCTGCAGATGTTCGGCGATATGACTGTGCAGGGCCGGAATCAGGCCGGGATCAGTTGTCAGTCTCTTCAGTATGGCGAGGAGTTCCTGAACATGGTCGGGATTATACAAGAAACCGGTTTTCCCCTCGATGACAATTTCGGGTAATCCGCCCCTATGGGAGGCGATGACCGGTTTCCCATACTGATAAGCCTCTATCACCACCCTGCCAAAAGGCTCATGCCAGCGTGATGGCACGATAACCACATCAATTTGGTCCAAAATCTCTTGCGGATCGATAAATCCCAGAAATTGTATATGGGCTGGGTATTTCTGCTGCTTTATCTTTTCCCGGATCTCATCATCCAGGACTCGCCCCCCCAGATAGAGCTCTATTCCCGCCATCTGTTGGGCGGCCTCCAATATCTCCCAGACGCCCTTGCCTCGTTCAATTCTCCCCAAATAGAGGATTTTGACAGGCCCGGCAAGGCCTGGCAACAGACGGGAGGGTGTTGTAGGCACTTCTATTCCGTTGAATACCCGGGAATAGGGCACCCCCTTAAAATAACCCTGCTGGAGATGACGGGCGATTATAAAATTGGAAAGACCCACCACATGTTTAATCGTTCCATGGTTGCACAAGTACTTTTTCAATGCGGTGAAAGCGCCGCAAGCCCGGCATTGACCGCTGCAATTGGTGTTGTCCCGAAACATGGTGGCGCTCTCGCATATCAGGCTGTACTCGCGCAAGGTATGCACCACCGGAATCCCCCGGCGTCGGGCAATCACCCACGGGGCCGCTGACAACCCGGTCAGCATGTGAGTATGTATGATATCCGGTCTTTCCCGATCGGCTATCCCGCTCAGCTCCCGGTAGATGCCGGGATTGAAAATATCCCCCAGATGCCAGAGCAGTTTCTTGAGGCGTCCTGCCCTTCCGAACATCCCGCCCCAGTAAATATTGTGCGGGGGCAGATAATAGACTTTTAGCCCGCCCACATATTTCACATCCCTTGCCGGGGCCACCGATACGACCACAACCTCATGGCCCTGGTCGGCCAGACCCTGGGAGAGCAGTTGCACCGACTTCTCCGCGCCGCCGAATACATGGGGATAGAAGAGGGTGTTCACCATCAGGATTTTCATAGGGCATGATCCCGCAGCTGATTTACAATAATGATGGTCACCGATTCGCAGCCTTCTTTCAACCGTCTCTTGGCTCAGTATATCTTGGTTCTCTCTGTGATCATCTATAATTATAAAGCAACCTTAAAATATGACAAATATCGATGTATTTTTTATTTAGAGTCTGGAGGCTTATATTCAATAGCTGCTGGGATGTTTACATGGATATGGATGGATTTTATTTTGTGCGCTGCGCATCAAAGATCAACTGCCATGGGGTGAATAAGAAGATCGCGCCATCCCGCCAGGCTGCTGGAATCAGTATCACTGCACTTATTCCCATCACAAGTGCCGATTTCTCATTTGACTTCCAGATTAATCCCGTAAAGCGCCGCTTTGCGCACTATGGTAGTCTGGCTTACCCCCAGGGCTTTGGCTAATTTGCGGCTGCTGGTAAAGATTTTGGCATACTGTTGAATCAGGTTCTTTTCATATGCCTGTACTTTTTCCTTGAGATCCATCACCGGAGTATCTTGTTTGTCCGCTTCATTTTCCGGCTTGGTCTGATTAACGCTGCCCCTCAGCGCGACGGAGCTGATCACCGTATCGGTACTGGTTACCACGGCCCGCTCTATGACATTTCTCAGTTCTCTAATATTCCCAGGCCAGTCATAGTCAACTAAAATGCTGGTTACTCTTTCGTCCAGAGTCTTTTGCATATTATATTTTTCATTGAATACTTGCAGAAAATAATAGGCCAGGAGGGGGATCTCCTCTTTTCTCTCCCTTAAAGGAGGAACATAGATGGGAACTACGTTCAAACGGTAATAAAGATCTTGCCTAAACTGACCTTTTCTGATCATCTCCGGCAGATTGCGGTTGGTAGCCGCAATAATGCGGACATCGATACCAATCGGTTTAGTTCCTCCTATCCGCAATATCTCCCGCTCTTGAATGACTCTCAGCAATTTGGATTGCAGGTTTATGGGAAGCTCGCCGATTTCGTCCAAAAATAGAATGCCCCCGTTAGCTAATTCAAAGATGCCCATTTTACCTGCTTTTTTAGCCCCGGAGAATGCGCCGCTTTCATAACCGAATAATTCTGACTCCAAAAGATCTTCCGGTATGGCCGCACAATTAATACTTATCAGGGGTTTATTGCTTCTGGAGCTGTTCTTGTGGAGCTCCTGGGCAACCAGTTCTTTACCCACACCCGATTCGCCGTAAATGATTACGGTTGAGTCTACTTTACCGATGCGCATAGCCAGGTCAAGTATTTCTCTGGATTTCTCAGAATACACTACCATTCCGCCGGAATTCCTTCTCATCCTTTTTAATTCTTCTTCATAGTGTTTGCTCAAATTATAGGCTTGTTCCACCTCCTGTTTGAGGCGGTTCAGTTCAGTGATATCCCGGCCATTGGTAAGTACCCGGACCAACTCGCCATTCTCATCGAATATGGGATTTCCGGTAACCAGCAAAGTTGTGCCATTCTTAATATTTTGCACAAAGGTCGCTGATTTTTTAGTCTCTATAACCATAATTGTCGCAGAACGATCATATAAGCCCTGCTCGACCAAATCATACATATTCTTGCCGATTAGATCTTCGGCTTTAATACCGGTAATCCTTGTATAAGCATCATTTAAGCTTAAAACATTGCCTTTGGCGTCGGTCACAAAAATACTGTCAAATGACGCCTCTATAATAGCGTCCATTTCCGATTTAAGCTTTTTAGTGTATTCAAGTTCCAGCGATACATGCTCTAACTCTGATATGTCCTGTATCAAAGCGACAGCACCTATGACATTATCCTCCACCACTATAGGCCTGTTCATCGACAGGTAAGTCTTATTATTGTTGACAAACTTTACATTAGAACTACCCTGCTTGCTGGTTAATACTCGATGCAGTCTTCCATTGGGGAATACTTCCGTGTAATCTCGGTTAAGGACGGAATTCTTTGGGATCCCTAACATCTTCTCCGCAGATTGATTATAAATAAGTACTTTTCGGTCAGTGTCAATAATAATGATTCCATTGCAGATCGCATCCAATAAAGCCTGCATTCGTAAAAAAATGTTCGAATTATTCGATACGTCATTAATAACAAGAGATTCCCCGGTGATGTCGTGCACTGGCATCGATACCCCTCCTGGTTACTAATTTCACAACCCCAAGTATTGATTTGGGGACAGCAACAATTATTAAGAATCTCCCCAGGTACAATTATTGCAAATAGTGTGCCAATAAATAAAAATCATATTCCTCTGGAAGTCCAGCCCAGAGGAATATGATGAAAGGTTGTACTATCAGCCTGACTCTACAATCCCAGATAAGCCTTCTTGATATGAGGGTTGTTCAATAATTCTGATGAGGAGCCCTCCAGGGTGATAAAGCCATTCTCCAAAACATATCCTCGCTTGCTGAGACCCAAAGCTTTCTTAACATTTTGCTCTACCAGGAGTACTGTAATATTCTGTTCACTTATTTTGGCAATAGTCTCGAAAACGGTTGCAGCCAGCAAAGGAGACAGTCCCATGGAAGGCTCGTCAAGCATCAAAAGACGCGGCATTGCCATTAAAGCCCTGCCGATGGCTACCATTTGTTGTTCGCCTCCGCTCAGGGTTCGGCCAATTTGATCCTTACGTTCTTCCAAACGAGGCAACAACTCAAAAACGTATTCCAGATTCTCTTTTACTTTACTGCGTGAACGCGGCAATGAGGCCCCGATAAGGAGGTTTTCATATACTGTCATCAACGGGAAGAGCCTCCTGCCTTCAGGTACCTGCACAATACCCAACTCGGTTATTTTATGAGGAGGAAGCCGGTCTATTCTCTGGTTATCGAACCAGATCTCTCCGCTATTAGGCGTAATTATACCGGAAACAGTGTTCAGAAGTGTGGTTTTGCCCGCGCCATTAGCACCGACAATACTTATTACTTCGCTTTCTTCGATACTCAAGGATATATCCTTTAGAACCGTAACATCACCATAACCGGAGTTTACTTCTTTAATTTTAAGCATTGTCATATTCATCACCTAAATATGCTTTTATTACCTCAGGGTTACTGGTAACCTCTTGAGGACTGCCCTCAGCGATCTTCTTGCCATAATCCAATACCACGATGCGGCCGCAAATAGCCATAGTGGCCTGCAATACATGTTCAATCATCATTATGGTGATCCCATCGTTATTGATTGATTTGATCAATTTGACCGCATCTTCAATTTCAGTAGGGTTCAAACCGGCCAAAACCTCGTCTAAGAGCAATAGTCTGGGTTTGGTTGCCAGGGCTTTAGCCATTTCAAGTCTTTTCCGTTCCGGAATGGTCAGGTTAAGCGCCAATACATCTTTCTTAGCCTGCAAGCCGACCTTTTCCATAATCCCTTCAGCAATCTGTCTGGCTTCCTTGGGACTGGAAGTGTTGACAAACGCGCCAACCATGATATTTTGCTGAACCGTCATATTGCCAAAGGGTTTCACTACCTGGAAGGTACGGCCTATGCCTTTGTGGCACATCTGGTCGGGCTTGAGGCCGGTAATGTCCTCGCCGTTAAACACCACCTTGCCGGAAGTAGGTTGATAGACCCCGACAATAAGGTTAAAAGCGGTGGTTTTTCCGGCGCCGTTCGGTCCAATCAAGCCTAGTGCTTCACCTTCATTGAGATGCATGTTTAGATTATTAACCGCAGTAAGTCCGCCAAACTTAATGGTTAAATCCTTAAGCTCCAGAATCCTTGACACCGCTCGCACCTCCTTTTTTATATGCCGCCCTGGAAAAGCGTTGCAGCAATCTTTCGAACATGGCTATTATTCCCTTGGGCTGATAGATAATAACCAGAAGAACAATCATGCCGTAAATGAACAGATGCAGACCCATTAATTGCCCGCCCAGATAGAAACGGATGATTTCACTTACTAATGAAAGAATAATTCCGCCGATGACCGGACCCAATACAGTGCCTGATCCACCGACGATACTTAAGAAAACCATCTGGGTGGACATACTGCCGCCGGCAATGGCGTTAGGCTCCAAGTATCGGATCAAAACCGCATAGAACACGCCGCCAAGTGCGGTTAAAAATGCGCTTAGCATAGCAGCCATCAGTTTGCTTTTGCGAACATTAATACCCATGGCGGCCGCTGCATCCTCATCTTCTTTTAAAGCGATCAGATAGTATCCCAGCTTGGAGTTTTTGATCCAGTACGATACGGCAATGACCAGGAATAGCATAAACAGAATTATATAGTAATAAGGCATCTTGGAACTAAACTGCAAGGCTGCGGCAGAATCTCCCACCATTTTCACGATCAGGCCTTCAGCGCCGCCAACCCTAAACGGCCCCAGCTCCTGGGTGCTGTTGATAAGAACCACTATTCCTTCGGAAATCGCTACTGTGGCAAGTGCGTAATAAGCGCCACGCAGGCCAAACGTAGGGTATCCGATAATAACGCTGATTAATACCGCGGCTCCGCCTCCGATAAATAATCCCAGCCAGGGCGAAAGTCCGTAAGTATTGAACAGCATCATCGTGATATAGGCGCCGGTAGCAGTATAAATTCCATGTCCTAATGAAAGCTGTCCTGCAAATCCGCCTACGATGTTCCAACTTGAAGCCAGATAAGCCCACAACAGGCACATGATAATAACATGCAGATAATACGGTCTTGTAACCATCATGGGAACAAGCAGTAAGACTATAATCAGGCCAGCCAATAACAAGTATTTTTTATCGATATTCACCATCTCACCTACCAATCATAGCGGGAGCCAAACATTCCTGACGGCTTGACGAAGAGCACCAGCAGAAATACCGCGTACACCAGGACTACGGTCAGGGTAGCAGTCATATACTGGGCGCCGATGGACTCAATCATACCAATCAGGATGCCGCCCAAAATGGCCCCGGGCACACTACCCAGTCCGCCCAGAACTACCACGATAAAAGCTTTGGTCATGAACACTTGTCCCACCGAGGGATGCACATAATAAAAGGGAATCAAAGCCACCGCAGCTACAGCCAGCAATGCCGTGCCCAGTCCAAAGGCTATGGCAAATGTTTTTGGTACGTTAATTCCCATTAATGCGGCTGCATTGCGATCCTGGCCGGTAGCCCGAATTTTTCGGCCTATTTCGGTTTTTTGCAGGAATAACCAGAAAACCCCGGCTACGACTAAAGCAATGATCAATCCATAAAACCGTGCGGCGCTCACCGTAACCGCTCCCAGAGCCAGCGTCTGGTCGGAAAAACTGGTTTTAGCCATTACATAATCGGCGCCAAAAGTCATTAAGGCCAAATTCTCCAGTACTATGGCCAGGGCTGCTGTTAAGAGTAATACGCTCACCGGTTCGCGGACATTTTTTTCCGAATCAAGCACCGGCTTAACCAGGAAGCGTTGACAAAGATAACCCACACAAAACATAATCGGCCCGACCAAAAAGATCAATAATACAGGATTAAGGCCGGTCAGTTTCCATATCCAATATGAAGTCATCATGGACAACATCAATAAGGCGCCCTGGGCGAAGTTAATGATTCTCATGATCCCGAAAATCAGGGTAAGTCCCAGCGCGATAAGACCATATATGGCTCCCATGCTAAGACCATTAGCGACGACTGACAAAAATCCCACCTAGGTTTGCACTCCTTTCCGTAGGGAGGAGGGAGAGATTGGCCAGGGTATGGCCAATCCCCCGCTCGTTAGTTGGGTATTATTTACTTGCTCCTGGATATGGCCATACTATTTGTGAACCAACGCGGGCTTCTTCCTTGGGCCATACTGTTACACGTTCCATTTTGCCATTTATCTTTTGATACTGGCATATTACCAAGGGGGCATTTATCATCTGACCGGTTTCGTCAAATTTGGTTTGGGCAGCATACATCTGGGTTACGCCTTTATTGATATCAGTAGCTGCCAGGGCCTCCCGGATCTTTTCGGGTTCAGCCGAACCCGCCCTTTCCAGAGCATCTGCGATGATATGCATCCCCACATAGGCTTTAACCGCTTCGGCGTTCATGGCATAGCCGTATTTTTCTTTAAACTTCTGATTAACTTCCTGAGAGGACGGACGGTTGACATCCGGTTCCCAGGTGGAAATATCGAAATAATTCTCGCTGGCATTTCCGGCCAGGTCATAATAGGTGGGATCGGCAAAACCGCCGCTGGTGCCGATAAATGCCAACGGTTTGACCTGATGCTCAGCGAATGTCTTGGTTAATAGAGCGGCATCGGATACATAAGATACCATCATAATGATGTCGGGGTTTAGCTGTTTAGCTTTTAGAACTACCGGGGTGAGGTCTGAAGAATTAGTGGGATACGGTTCTTTCATAACGATTTGCAAACCGGCTTCAGGAAGGTATTTTTCCCAAGCGGTTACGGCGCCCTGACCCCAGGCGGTATTCTCATATATCAGACCGACGGTTTTTACCGGTGTATTGTAAGTCTCAGCCATTTCGGTGATAAATGTGGTCTGATCCCGGTTGCGCCAACTGGTCTTTTCAGCCAGACGGAAGACATATTTAAAACCACGTTCAGTAATCTTGTCTTCTGAAGGAACATCAACAAAGTATGGAACCTTATAACGCTCCGCTACTTCAGTCGACGGCATGGCCACTCCGCTCTGATAGCACCCGGTTAAGAGCGCGACCTGCTCCATGGTGATCAAACGTTCGGCTTCGGATACGCCAACCGCCGGGTCGCCTTTGCTGTCGGCATATATCATTTTAATCTGGGCGCCACCCATAGATTTGATGCCGCCGGCTGCGTTAATCTCCTCAATAGCCATATCACGAGCCTGCTGGCCAATTTTGCCCAGAGGAGCGGCTGAACCTGATAATGGAAGAATAGTTCCTATCTTGATCTCTTTAGCTTTATCAGAACTATTGTCTCCGCCACAACCTGCAACTAGAGAAAGCAGCATAACCATGGTTAGTAACAAACCGATAATCCTGGCACTTCTTTTCCTCATTCGATAAGCCTCCCTTTAAAAATAAACTCAACCTGTTGTTCAAGTATTGAGCACAAGAAGGTAGTGCTTCTTCGACATCACCTACCTTGGCAGTTAGAATTCGTCACTTACAGCACCGCATCTACTTATAGAGCGAAATAAGTCCTAAGAGTATCATTCCTAATCTCAGCTCTAAAATCAGGGTGAGCAATGTTAACAAGGGCCTCTATTCTTTGTTTAACTGTTTTGGTTTTTAAAGCAGCTATTCCATATTCTGTAACCACATATTCAACATCATGTCTTGAGGTAGTTACAGCGGAACCTCTGGTTAGAACTGATACGATCCTGCTAGCCTGGCCTTTCTGAGCAGTTGCAGGGAAGGCAATGATTGATTTGCCCCCGGGTGAGCGGGCCGCACCGCGGACAAAATCGACTTGTCCCCCAACCCCGCTGAATTGCAGCGGTCCCAGTGTATCAGCCGCAACCTGCCCGAGTACATCAACCTGAAGAGCAGAGTTTATGGCCGTCATTTTGTAATTCTGCGCTATTACAAAAGGATCGTTAACATAGTCTTCAGGGTAGAGATGTATGGCGGCATTCTCATGCATCCAGTCATATAATTGAGGAGTTCCCATAACAAAATTGGCTACCACTTTACCCGGGTGCAAGGTTTTTCTCTTGCCGTTAATAACCCCGGACTCGACTAGACCTCTGACGCCATCCGAGAATAATTCAGTATGCACGCCTAAATCATGCTTTTCGTGCAGAAAGCCCAGGATTGCGTCCGGAATAGAACCGATACCCAGCTGCAGAGTGGCGCCGTCTTCAATAAGCGACGCCACATTCATGCCGATCTGCTGTTCAACCGGGGTTATAACCGGAGGTTCAAGTACGATTAATGGCGCTTCCGCAGGTACGAAACAATCAATCTCGCTAATGTGCAACAAAGTGTCTCCGTAGGTTCTCGGCATATTGGGGTTGACCTGAGCAATAACCGTCTTGGCAGCACGTGCGGCCTGAATAGTATAGTCTATAGAAATACCAAGGGAACAGAAACCATGATTATCCGGGGGAGTTACCGTAATCATGGCAACATCCAACGGAATCTTACCGGACAGGAACAAACCTGGTATTTCCGAGATAAAAGATGGGGTATATTCGGCGCGGCCTTCGGCAATAGCTTTTCTGGTGGGAGCACTGCTGAACAAAGAATTTAACCTGAAATGCCCCTGCATGGCCGGGTCGACATAAGATGACTCACCCATGGCTACCCGCTGAACGATTTCCACGTTTTCCAGCTCCTCAGCCCTGTCAATCAGGGCACGGGTTAAAACCTGGGGTTCTCCGCAAGCATGCCCCAAAATTACCCGGTCACCCGATTTAACGCATTTCACTGCCTCAGCAGGGGTTCTGACCCGATCACTGTAAACGTTTTGCCAATCTAACAACTTAATTTACCCCTTTTAAAAATTTATTCACCATTAATAATGCAAACAGTATGCCAACGAAATTTTCAGCACTCCCCCAGCCTATTTGTGATTGCAATAACAATTTCTTTAATCCAGATATTCCGAAAATGAACCGGTTCTGTTTCAGACCCGGCAGCATTATCCGGTAGAATCCCCATATTATCGGGGTAATTAGGTATTGATTCATTTTGTGTTCACTTTTACTCCTATGACTCATTATTGGGTCATGAATTACTCCACTATGCCTGCAATGCTCTACCGCAGTTAATTTATTCCTTCACCAGGCGCAGAAAGTATCAATTTTAAACTTTAAAAGATATCGGCCGTCTACGGTTCCCTTACGGTTTTCTCATTAGAAGACCTGCTTACCACAGATAACATTTCCATAAAAAAAGGCTGGTCGCCTGACCAGCCTTTATAGCTGTATTAATTAATAGGTTTTATTTAAACTCAAAGCCCACTATATTGTTGGGATCCACCAGTTTGAGGGCGGCCAACTCTTCTTCGGTTGGCGGATCCATGACCGGAACTTCGGTCTGTTCGATTTCCCATCCGGTATTTTCCTTTACCTCTTCCAGAGTAGTGTACGGGAAAATACAGTCGACTTTCAGATACTTCTCGCCAACCGGCTTCTTGAATATGCCGAGAGTCGTTATGACTGTAAATTCTTTTTCCAAAACGGGAGCAGTGGTGGCAAAATCAACGTGCTCGATGAAAGTACGCTTATCATGCTGTGGTTTCCAGATGATGGTTTTTTTGGTTACCGGAGTAAGGGTAGCGCTTCCGGCTCCTCCAGGTCCTCTCAGTTTGGGATTGTCATAGGTTCCTCCCAGATAGGACATGGCAATGCGGCCTTCTTTATCCATCTGCAGGCAGGACAGGAAGGCGATGTCTCCTTTGCCGGATGCGTAGAGGTCAAAAATCTCGTCCAGACCGAAGGCAGCTACTGAGCCTTCATAAGTGTTGGCGGTCAAAGTCGACGCCACTGTGGGCGGTCTGAGATAATCATGGTCCACCCCGTCAGACAGGGTGACATAGGTGAAATTCTTGCCCAGGGCCTTGGCAGCTTTCATGGCCACCATAGGGGTTGAGGAAGCCAGGCCGTGGAATACGATATCACCATCGGATATTGCTCTCATTATGGCAACAGCCATCATTTCAGCTTTTCCATATTCCATTGCTTACAGCCTCCCTTCCAGCATCGAATCCGCATATTGCGGTACTTGGCCCTCTTTTACAGCCTTTTGGTAAGCCTTGTGTTTGGGCCACTCCACGGCTTGATATTCCGGATAGCATATGCCAGGTTTAGCGCCACCGGGCAGTTCTACCACAGCTTCAACCAGGAAATGAGGGATGGCGGTTAGTTTGGGTTCTTCTTTCATGCGATAGGTTCCCACAATGCGTTCAGTGGTAACGATGGTCTTTTTAGCCGCTCTGGCCAGGAGGGCATCCTGGTAACTGGGCCCCAGAATGCGGCAGTTGCCGTAAATGTCGGCTTCCTGTACATGCACAATCGCGTAGTCAGGCACCAAGGCTTTTACGCATACTACTTCGGTACCATCAAAGGGGCTCTTCATGACCTGGAAGAATTCGGGGCGTTTAGCCACCAGATCACTTCCCCACATACCGCCGACAGGAAGGAAAGGAACTCCATAAGCTCCCGCACGGAGAGCATGAATTATAGCGGTTCAGGAGCCTTCGATAGCCTTGGCTTTAGGCTCAGCTCCTTCCATGGCTTTGCGCATACCAGGGGCTAGCCCAGCTTCGTTTTCCAGGCCGAAGAAGCCGAAATAGGCGGTGTCTGCCTGGAAAGTTGAGAACAGCATATCGGATGCCAGACCCGGGGCGGCTCCGACCACCTTGAGCTCTTGGAGCGGTTTTTTGGTCAGGGCCAGGGAGAATAACGACGGGGTACGGTGCATGCCGTTTCCGCCAATAGCCAGCATCATCCCGTCCTTAATCAGGTCAGCGGCCTGACTAAGTGACATAGTTTTGTCGTACATTGATTTCCCTCCTTTAGGTAGATTTTATTAATTAGGCTTTTTGGTGTCTCTTCTGGGTAAACATTATCGCCACAGCCACTACCAGTGCAATCAGGCAGAACATGAAAGCTGATCTAAAGCCTGAGGAGGCAATAATTTTGTTCACTACCGGTGCCTTCGCGATGATTATGGACGTAATCTGTTGGAAAGTCGCGCCGCCAACAAAAACAAAGGTGTTCAAAAATCCTGTTGCGGTACCCTGTACTGCAGGCTCGACGTTTTCTTTAAGATTGCCGTACATAACCACGAACCAGCCATTAAAGAAACCATACAGGAACATCATCACACTGATGGCGCCTTTGGAAAGAGAATCGACCATGAATACCATGGGCAGCCAAACCAGAATAGAGCAAATCAGCCCCAAAACTACAACTTTCCACTTGGATTTGAGAACCTTGTCAGCGATTATGCCTGACAAAGGACATCCAAACACCATCCCTAAGGCGACCAGGCTGATGATGCTGCCGGCTTCGGATTTGGTCAGACCATACACATTGATCAGCCAGGGACTGGCCCACAGGCCCTGGAAAGCCATGATGGTGCCATACCAGATGAAGAAGGCGATAATGATGGTCCACACATTCCAACTCGAGGCCGTCATGGAAATGGCCTGGCCGATCGAATACGCTGAAGAGGCTTTGGGTTCAGGGCGGCCTTCAATCTGCGCCGGGGTGGCTCCGCCTACCTCACCAGGTTTATTGCGGATAACCAGATAGGCCAGAACAGCCACGGCGATAGATACAACACCGACTGCAGTCATGGATGCTCTCCAACCGATGCCGGACATCAATGCTACCAGGGGTGCGGCAGCAGCTAGAGCGCCGATATTGCCCACTGCCAGAAGGATGCCGGAGTAGGTGGCAAACTCGGTGGATTTGAACCAGTCCGCCAAAAAGCGCATGGCCGGAACATAGACAAAACCTACGCCGAAACCCACCAAGAAGCGTCCCGCCAGAGCCATGTTGAAGGAACCAGCCGCTGCAAACAGCAATGCGCCCGCACCGGCTACAGCCATAAAGATTGCCAGTGTGCCTCTGATACCGATACGGTCAGCCAGTATGCCGGCCGGTAACTGCCCCAGGGCGTAGGCCCAGAAGTACATGGACCCAAACAAACCCAGGCTGGAAGCACCGATATTGAAGGCGGTAGTTAGTTCCGGAGCCATAACGGAAGGCGACACCCGGTGGAAATAAACAAAGAAGTAGGCGAGGGCTATCACCAGAAATATTACATAGCGATAGGACATAGTTTTTTGGACTGCTTGGGGCGAGAGATTAGAAGCGTTATCCATTCTTGGTCTCCTCTCTGATTTATTTCCCAGCCTTTCCGGGGAGAAGCATAGCCCCCCCCGTATGGCCCGGGAATTACTTTATTTCTTGCGTAGCGAGCCGGTTTCGTCCACAGCCCTCAGATTTTCCAACTCTTTTTCAGTCGGTTCGGGAACCATCTTGACATTGGGCGAGACTTTGAGATCCCACCCGGTGTTCTCGATGATCTCTTCAACTGATGAGAATGCGAAATAAGCGTCCAAGATGAACTCTTTGGTCACCGGGTCGGGACGCAGAATCCCCAGGTTGGTTACAATGGCGCTGGGTCCGCCGCCCGGGAAACCATATTTCTTACGGTCTTCACCACCATTGAGATAGCCTGGTGAGGAGATATAGTCAACCTTGTCGGCAAAGCGTTTCTTCTCATGCTGAGCCATAATAAGATACTTCTTGGCTCCAACTGCGATTTCATTGGCTCCGCCGCTGCCGTTTAAGCGTACTTTGGGCAGGGTATATTTCCCGACCTTCCAGGGCTGAGTTCCTTCAGTCCAGATGCCGGTGGTATTCACATTGCCGAATTTGTCTATCTGGGCCGCGCCGATAACCGCGTTGTCGACCCGTCCTGAGGCAACCAGCATACCCAGAGCGTCGATGGCATTGGTAAAGCTGGTGGCATTGGCAGAGATGCGGTTGTCTTCGATGCCCCAGGGCAGTCCGCCCACCGGGGTCGAGCCATATACTCCGCCTTCGGTAAAGGCGATCATGTTGGGGGCATGGTTTCTTTGCGCGAAGAATCCCGCCAGCATGCTGAGTCCTACTCCGAATATAGCCAGTTCTCCATCACTAAACTCACGTCCGGTGGCAATGGCCATCATTTCATTTTTTGAATAATCCATGTTATTACCTCCCTCCCATCAATTCCTTGATCTCGGCGTCGCTCTTGATCCATTTACGATAGGGATCCACCAGGAAATTGGTGGCGGATTTAGAAAGCTGATCAACTTTTTCTTTGCCAATGACATTCAGGAATTCTTCGGGAGTGCTGTAGGATTTGACATATTTATCGATGTATTCTACGGTGCCTTCCTCGGTTTTGAGCATCTTGTTCATATAAAACATATGCTCTTCATCGCTGTCGTAAACGCCCGTGGAACAGGCCGGCCAAACGCCCATCGGCCAATAAACAACGGCGTCAACGACCAGGTCGGGAATGCGAACCAGATTGGGGAACTGCCGCATGCAGTCGGTATCCACGATATAGTCAGCCTGGATAACCACTTTTTTGGCAGCGCGGGAAAGTTCGAAACGGCTCCATTCCGTGCCGAGCATAATGGAGTTGCCGTAGATGTCTGCCATGGTGACATGGATGCAGGCCACATCGGGGTTAATGGCCTTCATAGCGCCCATGGAAACGCCGGTGAAAGGATCTTTTATTTCAGGAATTTTTTCAGTATTGGGATATGCATCGGGTTCATCGGCGGAGCACCATTGCTGGTCGGAACCCCAGCTCACGAAAGTAGGAATGAAGGGCCAGCCCATGGCGCCTGCGAACAAACGATTGGGTATACCGCCATTGGAATAGTCCTCCAGGATAGTCTTGCCGCTTTCAACAGCCCTTTTCAGTCCGTTGGCAAAGCCGTAGACTTCCAGTCCGGAAAACCCAACTTCTATTCTGGCTACGCCGCCAGCAGCTGCTAACAGATTTGATCCTTGCGTGTTACAGTTAGAAATGAGATTGACGTTCTTAACGCCCTGACGAACCATTTCACGGAAAAAGGCGATACAATCGGATCCTACCGGAAGTGCACCGCCGTGCCCAAAGGTCATACCATCCCAGGTATATTGAGCGACAGCTTCTTGCATAGTGATCAACTTGTTTTTCAATATAATCCCTCCCTTTTCAGGCGGTCTTTTTGTTTTCTTTGTTCTATAGTTCGAGTAGAATATAGTGTGGAATGTTTTTTTGGCTGGCTGTAACCTGCAGGCGGCCTTTTTTTTCACCTCCATTTAACTTGATTAATAGGGCAGCACAGTCCCCGCTGCCCTATAATACCTTTCCCTGCGGGCCGGGTTCACCATACCGGGAATACTGGTGCGTTATGCCAATCCTTTACTTTTAAGTAAAGGAATCGGTGAATTGAATAGTTTATTTATACCCAATTGACCTGCTTTATACCCCAAAGCCAGGCCCATTAATTGGGTAAAATAAATGATCGGCATGCGGAAATTCAACCCCATCGCCTTTTGGCGCATATCCAGATTACTCTGGCACATGGGGCAGGCTACAACGATGGCCTCCGCTCCGGCTTGCCGGGCGGATTTCAGCACCTGTCCTCCCAGGTCCAAGACGATACCGGTGTCGGAAGCTGCATATCCTCCGCCGCAGCATTCGGCCTTGTGTCCCCAGGTAACGGTTTCCGCCCCTAGAGTCCTTAAAAGATTGTCTAAAGATACCGGCTGTTCAGCGTCATCAAATTCCACTATTTGCCGCGGGCGGGTAAGAAGGCAGCCATAATAGGCCGCCAGTCGCAAACCTTTTAAGGGCTTTACAACTTTTTGCCCAATGGCATCAAGGCCGGTTTCCTCAACCAGCAGCTGCAGCAAGTGCTGCACCTCGGGCTTGACCGGGGCCTCGGTTTGCAGCATCTCTTTGACATCTGCCTGCATCCGGGGATTGTTCCGGATCTCATGCGAGGCTGTTTTTAAACGGTTAAAACATCCCGCGCATACTGCGGTAACCCGGTCCAGATTCATCTGCTGGACAATGCTGAGATTCCTGGCTGACAGCCCCACCGCCAGGGCGTGGTCAACACTGTGGGCAGCGGTTGCGCCACAACAATTCCAGTCTTCTATTTCTTTAAGGTTTATATTCAAGTGCTTGCATACCAGGCGGGTGGAGAGATCGTACTCGTGAGCCATGGAATGCAAGGAGCAGCCTGGAAAATAAGCTACATTCATTTCACTTCCCCCTTTTGCCCTGGCTTTTTATGAAAAAGCCGCCGCACCTTGTCCATCTTTTTGACCCGGGCCGGGAACGGATTCAGTTTGCCTTTAATAAACATCTGCGGGCCCAATTCGGCATTATTAAGATATTGTCCCGACTTGAGATTATAATTGAGGATGAGATACAATTCTGACACCCGGCCAATTTTATGCACTTGATCCAGCATAAGATTGTGGAACAGCTCCACTGTAGGCCGGGTGGCCGGTATTCCTCTGGCAACAGCCCTCTCCCGCAGGTAATCCATGATGCGGGCAATGTCAATCCCCGAGGGACAGCGGTCGACACACAGCTGGCAGGCTACACAGCACCAAAGCGCATCCATGTGCAAAAGTCTTTCTTCATCCCCAACTTTGATCATCTGTACGATTTTGCGGGGGGTAAAATCAAATATATGGGCATTGGAACAGCCGCCCGAACATTTGCCGCATTCCAGGCAGCGTTCAATCTCTATCCCGCAATTCTGCAATAATTCCTGGCTCAAGCTGTGGTCCGTTTCATCCAGCTGCAGAGCTTTAAAATACTGGTTTACTGGTGAAGTTGTTGCATTCATCGGCACTCCCCCCTTAATCGGCCTGATTCAATACGGCCATAGCCTGTGCGGCTGCAGCCGCCCCCTGCTGCAGGGCTCCCAGGGTTTCCACCGCAAATCCGCATGACCCGGCCAGGAATACGCGCTCCTGAACCTTCACCGGTTCAAAAGGCTCGGGCTCGATAAAGCCGTATGGATCGGTGTGCAGGCCGAACATTTCCGCCATTTCCGCGGTGCCCTGGCTGGGACGAATCGCGGCGGCCAGAACGATGTAATCAGCCCTGACCTCTACAGGGACTCCCATTAAAGTATCTTCGCAGCGTATTAACAAGCGTCCATCTTCCGGCAGCACTTTGGCAGGGCGTCCCCGCACATAACGGACATGCTTATCTTCTATGACTGAACGCACGAACTCTTCATACTCTTTCCCGCTAGCCCGGTAGTCCATATAAAACACATAACTTTTGGCATCCGGCAGCAAGTCCTTAACCAGACCGGCCTGTTTAGCGGTATACATACAGCATATCTTGGAGCAATAAGGGTAGCCTTTGGCCCGATCCCGGGAACCGACGCATTTAAAAAAAGCTACCACCGGTGCTTTTTGGGGCTTCTGACCAGCTGACCATTCTTTTAAAACCGCTTCGAATTCCAGTGAATTTAGTACATTAGGAAAAGCCCCATGACCATATTCACCATATCCGGAAAGATCCATCAAATCAAATCCGGTGGCTATAATCACTGCACCTGCTTGAAGCTCTTCTACGGCTCCGTGGTTATTCTTGATTTGTACCCGGTAACCGTTTTCGGTCTTTTGGCATCCGCTGACGACGCTTTCCAATAAAACCTTAACCGCCGCACACTTTTCCAGCTCCTTAACCCGCGGCTCCACGAATTGGGCCGGGTCTTCCCAGCGGGGAAAACTGCTGGCCAACTGATTGAGAACTCCGCCCAGCCAGTTGCTTTTTTCAACCAGAACCACAGGATACCCGGCCTGCCCCAGTATACGAGCCGCCTCGATCCCGGCTGCCCCCCCCCCGATTACCAGGGTTGATTGCTCTTTATGAATTCCCATCACTGTAAGCTCCTTTCCCCAATCCAATCCGTTCCAGAACCCCGTTGAGAGGTACGGTATTTGCTGCAAATCCTAGTTTATCTAAATCAACACCCAGGGCCAGGCCGATCAGTTGGCCCAGATCCATCACCGGAATGTTGTACGGTCCAAATCCGCGGGCTGCCAGTTTGGGCTGTTCGCGATCCAGAGCCACATTGCATCCCGGGCAGGTGGTGGTGATTAATTCCACACCTTCCTCCTTGGCGCTGTCAAATTTACGGCCCAAATGAGGCTGAACCACGCTCTCCGCGTGGGTAAAACCGCGCCCCACGGCATAACCGCAGCACATGCGGCGTTCTTTATAAAATACCGGAGTTGCGCCCAGGGCTTCGTAAATTTCCTCATGGAAAGTGGGCAGATCGCCGTCGTCCAGTATCCCATACTGCTGCGCCAGATAATGGCAGCCATAATGGCTGGCTATCCGCAAGCCATTCAGGGGGCGGACCACTTTGGCCCGGATTTCATCCAGCAGCAGATAATATAACTCTTGCACGTGGAATATTCTGACCTTGCCCTGATACTCATATCCCCACTGGCCGATGGCATCATTGGCCATCTTCATATAAGTGGGGTGGTGTTTCAATATATGGGACAGCTCGGTATTATAACCGAAACAGCCATTGCAGAAGCAAAACATGTCGAGTCCATATCTTTGTTCCACAATGGAAAGATTTCTGGCCGTTACCGCCAGGGACGGCTCCGGAGTATGCCCCGAGCAGGTCAGGACATAGCCGGAGCAGCAGGTCTGATCAGGATCCATGACCACTTCTATATTCAGCTTCTTCAATATCTCTTTAATAGCGCTCTCAGTGCCCGGGTACTCCATACTGCCGGTGCAGCTACGGAAAAGAAACAGTTTTTCCGGCTTGGTACCCAGGCGCTCTTGCGGTGTGACGACCCCGGGACTATTCATTGACAATTCTCCCTTCCCGATAACTCATGCGCAACGGCCTTTGCTCGCTTTTTTCCAGATTCTCCATATACTCTTTAGCGCCGGTCTGTTCAAATATGGCCCGGTATTCAGCAATGGCTTTTGCGGAGACCTCAGGCCATGGTTCCGCGCCAACCCCTGACCTAAGCCGCATAATCTTCTCAATACCCTTTTGGCCAGGGACAAAAGTCAAGCCCTTTTCCATAGCTCTGAAGACAAATTTGTTGATACCTGTCACATACTTTTGCCCGTATCCGTTCTCCAGTGCCATATAGCGCAACTGCATCATCAACAGGGGATAATTGATATCCACCGGGCAGACCCGGTAGCAATTGGCGCACCACAAACAGCGCCAGATTTCCTCGCTATCCAGCAGGCGGGTTACACTGCCTGATAACACGTCATTAATAATCGCTCTGGGATTATATGAGGGAGTGATGGCTGCTACCGGGCAATTGCCTGTGCACTTGCCACACTGCAGGCATTGCTCTAAGTTTTCCACCAGGTGGTAGCGATCCACTTTGTGAATGAGTTCGGGATCCCACTCCCGGTCATGCTCTCTCGGCATTTGCATCGCTCCTTTATAGTTTGGGATGGCGGCTGGTTGGCTCTATCGTTATTAGTGTGCATAAAACATGCCAACTCATACAAAGCCCTATATTTCACAAGTTCAGCCCCAATGACAATAAAAAAGTGTCAGGTTTCGGGCTTTTTGTCCAAATACCTGACACTTTATCGACTGTCAAAAATCAAAATGACGCAATAGATTGGCTTACCTGTTAATAATTTAGTTCATTTCCACAAATGGTCGTCTTCCGCTCATGCCATAGGAATCTTCATATCTGACTGGGAAGGTTTGCCCTCTATATTCAGCGCTTTCATTTTATAGTAGAGCGTACTGCGGGGGATGCCTAAAATATGGGCTGCTTTAGCCTTGTTATAATTGGTTTGCTGCAGGGCTTTAGTTATGGCTTCACGCTCATGATGATCCATGAGATTATCCAACTGGGTTGTAGTTATCACTTCACGCTGGCTATGGCTGACCGCGGTTTTTCCCGGTCCCCGCAGCACATCGATAACTCCGGCTTCTTCCAGGGACAGGGGAGTGACATAGTCGTCCTCCATAAGTATAACCACACTCTCCAGGAGGTTTTGCAGTTGGCGGACATTGCCGGGCCAATGGTAATCCTCCAGCATTCTCATCACCTCACGGTCAATACCCTTGATCTGGCGCCCGTATTCCATGCCCAGCTTCCGTAAAAAGAGTCTGGTCAATCCCGGGATATCATCCTTTCTTTCCCTCAGCGGCGGTATCTCCAAAACCACTACGCTAAGGCGATAATACAGGTCGCTGCGGAAGAGTTTTTGTTCCACCAGTTCCGCCATGTTGCGATTGGTAGCGGCAATAATACGTACGTCAGCGGTAATGGGTGTAGTTCCGCCGACTCGATAAAACCTTCTTTCCTGCAAAACCCGCAGCAGCTTGGCCTGCATATCCATCGGCAGCTCGCCGATTTCGTCCAGGAAAAGGGTGCCTCCATTGGCCAGCTCAAACTTACCGGCTTTACCCGCGCGGTGGGCTCCGGTAAATGAGCCGGATTCATAACCAAACATCTCGCTTTCAAACAGATTCTCGGGAATGGCGCTGCAGTTGATCTCTATATAGGGCTGTTTGGCCCGTTTGCTATGGTTATAGATCACCTGGGCCATTATCTCTTTTCCGGTACCGCTTTCTCCCTGAATTAGAACGGTAGCATCGGTTCCGGCCACTCTTTTGGCCTGTTGTAAAACGTGGCGGGTATCCTGGTTGACAGTATAGAATTGCTCGTCGCCGAGCAAATCCTGCGTTCCTATGATACGCTCCAGTTTTCTTACTTTAGTCTGGGCTCTTTCCAGATTATCAATTAATTTCCGGATATGACTGACGTCCAAATTAGTGCAAACCGCGCCCAGAATGGCTCCATCGGAAAAGACCACCGGAACTGCATTACGAACGATATACACCCCATCATCCAGTTCGGTCAGGACATTTTGATAACACTGCATATTGGAAATAACCTTGAGCAACAGGTCATCCGGGAAATAATCCGCCAATTTACAGCCTACGATTTCCTGGGCGGCAATGCCGAACATTTTCTCGGCGCCTGTATTCCAAAAGCTGACCCGGCCATCGCAGTCGATTACCTGAATGGCCTCGGCAATATTTTCCAATACCGAATACATATGTTCGCCGAGCATTTCCAACTTGGAAGAGAAACCATTGCATACATCCCGGGCCGTCAACAAGCCAACCACCTCGCCGCCATCCCTGATCACCGGGAGACGGCCTATCTTTCTCATACGCATAATATCTCGAGCTCTGGCCAGGTCTTCATCTTCAGTGGTAGTTATTATATCGCGGCTGCAGAGGCTCTTAATGGGAACATCCTGGGGCAGCCCATTGGTGATGGTTCGCACCAGGGTCTCTCTAGTAACCAGGCATACGAATTTCTTTTCATCATCGACCACTATCACTTCACCCCAGTGATTCTTAAGGATTAACTCCACTACGGTTTCCACCGGGGTATTATGGTCAACCAGACCATAATCCTGTGTCATCGCTTCTCCAACGCGGAGATCCGTTATACGTAGATCCGGCATTCCAATCACTCCCTTGTCATTGCCGTATCATACCTTGTTACTATTGTCACTTTCAATAATAATAACTTTGTCGGTATTTTGTCCAATAAAAGTCGTAAACCATGTATGCTGAAGTTCCTCTAGAATTGATGTAATGGCAGCTTTTGAGCGAAGTGGCAGGGAGATTTGTCGAAATATTCTGTAAAATTATTCCTATTTATTTAATTAAACCAAATTCAGTCCTGTGCCGCTTTGTCAGCCCCCACTATCGACTCAAGCAACAGCTGGGCATGCTTTGTTCTGGCTTCCAGATCCTTAAGGTCGACGCCCGTGATCTCTCGAATGTATCCTCCCAACAGAACCGGAAACGATAATGTGCTCAATAAATGCAAGGTTCGTAAGCATAAAACATCTTTATCCATTTCCGGCCTGACTCTGGCGATGGTTTCCTTTAAAAGTTCAATTCCTTCGGTTTTAAGAAAGGTCATATATTCGATATGTTGATCCAGGGGCTTGTTATGAATGGCATGATTAATCATGTTTCTAATTATATCGGGATACTTATTAATGATTTCAGTATAATTGTATATGAATGTAAGCAGCCGGTCTTCAACATCATCATCAGTCTGTTCCTGAAGTAAAGCAAAGTTTTTTCTCATTTCATCGGTAACCTCAGTCAAAGCGGCGTTAATGACTCCGTCTTTAGAACCAAAATGATAATTCACCGCCGCGACGTTTACGTTGGCCCGAGAAGCGATTTTGCGGATAGTGATATTCTGAAATCCTTCTGCAGCGATAATATCCATGGTTATATTGATGATCTTTTGTTTGGTGGTCAGATTCTCATCAGACTTATCCATAATAAATACTCTCTGAAAACATGTTTTGGTTTAAGCATAGAACATCACGAAGATGTCTTCAACAGCTTCAATATTCATTGACAATATCCGGTATCTAACCTACCATTAAGTCACAGTTGATTCAAACATTGTTTTAATTTCCTGCTCTTGGGGGAGGGTAAACCGATGCGCAACTGTATGCGTCTGGGGCTGGATGTGGGTTCAACCACAGTGAAGGTCGTTATATTGGACGAAAACGATCGTATTGTCTATACAGATTATAAGCGGCATTATGCAGAAACCCAAAAACACACTATCGAATTACTCCGGGATGCTTATAACCACATCGGCAATCAGCCCTTCACAGCAATGGTGACTGGATCCGCCGGATTATCCATATCTTCCTGGTTGGGCGTTGAGCATATACAGGAAGTTATAGCCTGCAATACCGCCATAGGGCGGTATATTCCCCACATCGATGTAGCCATCGAATTAGGGGGAGAAGATGCAAAAATCACCTTTTTTCAGGACGGCCCGGACCAGCGAATGAATGGCATCTGTGCCGGCGGAACCGGGGCGTTTATCGATCAGATGGCAACCCTTTTGGGAACCGATGTTAATGGTTTAAATCAGCTGGCCAGGCGAGCCACCGCCATTTATTCAGTAGCTGCACGTTGCGGTGTTTTCGCCAAGACCGACATACAGGTTTTATTAAATGAAGGCGCCAAGAAGGAAGACATCGCCGCTTCGGTATTCCAAGCCGTAGTCAATCAAACCGTCAGCGGTCTGGCCTGCGGCAAATCCATCACTGGCAACGTGGCCTTTTTAGGCGGGCCTCTGTCTTTCCTTTCAGAATTGAGAAGAAGATTTCAAGAAACCCTGCAGCTAGATGACAAAGAGGCTGTATTCCCCCCGTACAGTCAGTTTTTCGTGGCCCTGGGGGCTGCCTTGGCTTCCCAATCAAGCCCGATGATCCGTCTGGCCAGTCTTATTAAACGCCTGGAAAAGATTGATTTATCCGATTATCAACAGTTCACTCACCTCAAGCCCCTTTTTGAAAGCCAGGAAGACTATACCCGTTTCCGTGCCAGACATCAACAGAATAAAGTACCCCGACGGGACTTGGACACTTATGGCGGAGACTGCTATTTGGGAATAGATGCTGGCTCAACGACTACCAAAGCCGCACTAATCGATGCCAGCGGTCGCCTGTTGTACTCCTGCTATACCAATAACACCGGCAGCCCTCTTGATTCAGCCCTTAAGATTTTAAGGGATTTGGCCAGCTGCTTGCCGGCAGCGGCTAAACTGGCTTATACAGCAGTGACCGGGTATGGGGAAGGGCTATTAAAAGCCGCCCTGCATATAGATTTGGGAGTAGTTGAAACTGTGGCCCACTATCGTGCCGCGCATTTTTTTGACCCACAGGTTGACCTGATTCTAGACATCGGCGGGCAGGACATGAAATGCCTGCAGATAAAAGACGGCATTATTGACAACATCTTGCTTAACGAATCCTGCTCTTCAGGATGCGGCTCCTTTATTGAGGGTTTTGCCCATTCATTAAACTTGAGCGTACAGGATTTTGCCGCCCTGGCTTTGCATGCCAATGCACCAGTAGATCTAGGCTCACGCTGTACGGTTTTCATGAATTCAATGGTAAAGCAAGCTCAAAAAGAAGGCGCTTCAATCGGTGATATTTCAGCCGGGCTGTCATATTCGGTTATCAAAAACGCTCTGTTTAAAGTGATTAAGATGAGAAATCCCGAAGATCTGGGGCAGCGGATTGTGGTTCAAGGCGGCACCTTTCAAAATGACGCGGTTTTGAGGAGTTTGGAGAGCATCTCCGGCAAAGAGGTCATAAGACCGGACATCGCATCAATAATGGGCGCGTTTGGGGCAGCGTTGATGGCCAGAGAACAGAGCACCACAGGGAAAGCGAGCTCTCTTTTAGGGGCCGACCAACTGGAGGGCTTTTCGATCACCACCCGCCTCAACCGCTGCGGGGGTTGTGAAAACAACTGCTTGCTGACCATTAACAAGTTCCCGGGCGGAGGCCGGTTTATCTCCGGCAATCGCTGTGAGAAACCGGCAGCCAAAGACCGGCAGCACAAATCTATACCCAATATTTTTGACTATAAATACCAGCGCCTCTTGAATTATAAACCGTTAGCTGCAGAGGCGGCTTTTAGGGGTACTATCGGTATTCCGATGGTTCTCAACATGTATGAAAACTACCCGTTCTGGTTTACCTTTTTCACCGCACTGGGGTTCAGGGTGGAGGTTTCACCGCGATCTTCCCGGACACTTTATGAACTGGGCAGCAATACCATCCCCTCGGATACGGCCTGTTTTCCAGCCAAGCTGGTTCATGGCCATGTCGCCGCTCTAATAAAACAAGGTATAAGACGGATTTTTTATCCCTCCATCATACATGAGCACCGAGAGCAGACCGGTGCCAATCATCATTTTAACTGCCCTATGGTCATTTCTTATCCTGAAGTGATCAAAAATAATATGGATATCATCAGGGAAAATGACGTTGTTCTAATGAATCCCTTCCTGCCCTACTGTGATCGAAAGAGGCTGATTATTCGCTTGCATGAAGAACTTGACCGCTTTAAGATATCCAAACCGGATATAGCCCGGGCGGTTGATCTGGCCTGGGAAGAAGACCGGCGTTTCAAAGCGGACATCCGGCGTCAAGGCGAGGAGATCCTGGCTTATCTTGAGCAAACCGGGAAGCAAGGCATTGTTTTAGCCGGCCGTCCTTATCACATAGATCCGGAAATCAACCACGGCCTGCCCGAAATCATCACTTCCCTGGGGATGGCGGTGCTAACCGAAGACGCTGTGGCCCATCTGGCACATGTAGAAAGGCCTATCAGGGTGATTGACCAGTGGATGTACCATTCGCGCTTATATGCCGCCGCCAGTTTTACGGCGGCTCAACCTCAGCTTGAATTGGTGCAGCTAAATTCCTTTGGCTGCGGTCTGGACGCCATTACCAGCGATCAGGTTCAAGAAATTTTGAAGTCCCGGGGTAAAACTTACACCCTGTTGAAAATCGATGAAGGGGCTAATCTGGGAGCTGCCAAAATAAGGCTGCGCTCTCTTCAGGCAGCCATCGCAGGCAGGGAAAAAAGGAGCCCGGAAAGGGAGACTAAATCTTATACTCAACAGCGGGTGATATTCACCCCGGCCATGAAGCAGGAACATACTATACTGTGCCCGCAGATGTCGCCCATCCATTTTGAACTGTTAGAAGCAGTCTTAAGCAGCGAAGGATACCATCTGGAGCTGCTCCCTGAAGTAGACAAATCGGCTATCGATGAAGGTCTCAAATATGTTAACAATGACGCCTGTTATCCGGCCGTCATTGTTATCGGCCAGCTGCTGCAAGCCCTGCAATCCGGCCGCTATGACCTTAATAATACCTCGGTGGCCATCAGCCAGACCGGGGGAGGCTGCAGAGCTACCAATTACATCGGACTCTTGCGCAAAGCCCTTAAAGAGGCCGGATTCCATAATATACCGGTGCTGTCGGTCAATCATTATGGCGCCGAGAAGAACCCGGGATTTAAAATTTCGCCGGGCCTCATCAAAAAGGCCATAAATGCAGTAATATATGGCGACATGCTGATGAGGGTACTGCACCGGGTTCGTCCTTATGAAATGATCCCGGGATCAGCCGATATGTTATATCAGCGCTGGGTAAAGCGCTGCCAGGCTCAGCTCATATCCGGTGAGAAATTGGAATTCAGGGCCAATCTGAGAGGGATTGTCGAGGAATTTGACCGACTGGAAATCTCTTCCCTGCCCAAACCCCGGATCGGCATCGTCGGAGAAATCCTGGTTAAGTATCACCCCGCCGCCAACAACAATATCGTGAAAATATTGGAACATGCAGGGGCCGAGGTGATCGTGCCTGACCTCCTGGATTTCTTCCTCTACTGTGCATATGACTATCTTTACAATTATCGCTATCTCTATGGGAAAAAACGTTATCTCCTGGCTGGAAAATACCTGATTCATTACCTGGAAAAGAAGCGGTCATTCATGAAGTCTCTTTTACAAAACAGCCAACGTTTCACATCCCCCAGCTCCATCTATCACAAAGCCGATCTGGCCAGTCAGGTCATGTCATTGGGGCATCATTGCGGCGAAGGCTGGTTCTTAACCGCTGAGATGATCGATATGATAGTCAGCGGAATACCCAACATTGTCTGTGTGCAGCCCTTCGGCTGTTTGCCCAACCATGTCACCGGCAAGGGTATGATGAAAGAAATAAAACGTAATTATCCGCATGCAAATATTACCGCTCTAGACTATGACCCCGGCGCCAGCGAGGTTAATCAGTTAAACCGGCTTAAACTTATGCTGTCGGTGGCTTTCGCCGACCTCCACAAAGCCAATGCCCGTCAGCCTCATCAGACCACGGAGCAGGATTCCAACTCTACTTATCGCTTCCTCAACGATAATCTTCCCGGATAAATTCAGTCGTCACCCCATTCTGGAGCAAGTTGTTATATAAGCCAATTATGGAATGGATTCACGTTAATGGGAATGAAAAATAAACCCACCAGAGGATGATTCCTAATCTGGCGGGCTGCAAAAATATATGAAAAGGAGTTAGGGGGGAATAAAACTTTACGCTGATATTTATATGCAATTGTCGTGCCATCTTGTGTGGCAAAGGTGGCAAAAAATTACCCACCGTTTAACCGGCGGGCCAAGAATTATTGAAGAGGAGTTTAAGAAAGGCTAATTAATTGCCAAAGCGAAGCCTTTGGCTTACAAAAGTACACATTCCTTTTGATTTGATCCATTTACGGTAGTTGTCTTGTCCAAGACAGGTAATGACAACCAATTCCTGCTGTTGTTTAACAGCTACTATGGAAATACCCTGGTGTTTCATTTCGACGCAGTTGTCCAGATCGTTGGGCTTGAAAGCTATGAGTCTGCCCTTTTGAGCTATATGCTTTAATTTACTTATTATCTCCTTATCTGTAGAAGAATAATCAAAAAGCCTCTCTCTATATCTTTTTATGGCATGTTTGGTTACCTTGATTAACATTAAACATCACCCTCAATTACCCTCAATTGCTACAATATTATCAAGGTCGGAGTAATTTCATCTTTTTAACCTCATCGAGTTAATCCCCACTCACCAGAAATAAATGCAATAAACATGCCAGTGGTATCGGGACCGTCAATAATTGGCGATGTTCTATCCGAATTCTGCCAAATCTAATGTAAATATACCATTTTACCAAATATTTAATCGCCACTGTCCCGGTTATTTTTCGTTCATATCTGACACTTTTCGACATTTTTTGGTTTCATTTTTGACACCCTTCTAAAATGCGGTAACATCGGGTATTGGTAAAGGCTGCATCTAAAATGGGGCCTATTTTAGTTCAAAAAATGAACCCACCAAAACGGCGGGTCAAAAAATATATATATGAAAAGGAGTTAGGGGGGGAATAAAACTCTTATCACTTTATTAATGCAATTTACATGCCATCATTTTTATGAAACGACAAAAAATTACCCACCGTTTAACCGGCGGGCTACAAAATATATTGAAGAGGAGTTTTAGAAAGGCTGATTGAAATTATTGCGGATACATTCCGCAATTCAACATTTATCGACAAATCGAGAAACTTCCACGCTTATCAAGCGTGACTGCTGGCGAGAACTTTATTCTCTATTTCGAAAATATTGCAATTTTCGTGCCATTGTATTGTTGTTTAAGATCGCCAATAAAAACGCTCACCTGTACTATTTTGTTTGGAGCGCCATACACAGATGTTTCATTTGTGTTTCAGCTGTTGCGCAACTGTTTCACCTTTGTACACTGTCTCGGCTTCGATACAATGTCTTGGCTTCTGTACACCTGGTGATAATTTCCAAACTCGGGAGAGCCGGCTGTACTGTATTACTTTTGTCCAGAAACCTGACATATTGTTGCATTTTTGTTTCATAACTTGGACGGCAAATTATCCGTATAACATCTTTTCAGCTATGCCTTTTGACGATATTTGGCGAATAAATCTGTAAGGTTAGTATAACTCCCCCTGGCAAAGAAATATTATCCCATACTCTACCGATTGGCACAGGTTGGCGCTGCATCATGGAAGGTCTGGTTTGCGGGGGGCTTGCATTACTGGTCTTTTACTGTACATGCACTGCTCTCCGGGGGGGAGAAAAGCCTTTTGTTTACCGGATTTATTCGGATTCCGAGCCGCACAGTTTTGGCGGTATGGTCGATAGCGCGGCAGACTGTTCCTCCGGGGAAGGCCGGGCGGCTTCTTTTCTCAGGCTTCGCATTTCATAATACATCATGGTGGCCGATAAGCTTACAGCCAGGAAGTCGGCGATGGGAGCCGCCCTCCAGACTCCTTCCACACCCCAGAATCTCGGCAGAATCACCAGCAAAGGTATGAAGAACAAAACCTGCCTGGACAGGCTGAGCACGGCCGCCTGACGGGCCTTGCCAACCGCCTGAAAGTAGGTTGCACTCACAATCTGAAACCCCACCAGCGGTATCAAGGCCATGTAAATCAGCATGGCATGGGTGGTTATTGCGGTCAAGGCCACATCACTTTCGCTAAACAGCCCTACCAGCTGCTCAGGCCAGATATGCAAGGCCAGGTACCCGATCAATGCAATGCCGGTTCCTGCTATTACCGCCAGCTTCCAGGTATCTCCCACCCTTTTGTACTGCCTGGCGCCATAGTTGTATCCAATAATAGGTTGAGCGCCCTGGGCGACCCCCAGTACCGGCATAAATAAGAGGGTGGCAATGCTCATCACTATGCCGATAGCCGATAAGGCCAAATCTCCTCCGTATGCCGTCAGAGTATTATTGAGGATAACCTGTTGGACACTGGCGGCTATCTGCATGGCAAACTGCCCGAAGCCTATAGCCATAATACCCGACAGAATAACCCATCTGGGCCTCAGGTTGACAAGCCGGAGCTTGACCAGGCTCCGTCCGGTAATGAAATAGCCCAAGACCCAGGCAGCCGATATCGCCTGGGCCAGTATGGTGGCAAAAGCAGAGCCCTTCATTCCCCATCCAAAAATAAATATGAATATATAGTTGAAGACGACATTGAAGGCAGCGCCTATGAGCTGCGTGTACATGGCTACTTTAGGGTTGCCTTCGGCGCGGATGAAGTTGTTGGCCCCCAAGCTTATGGAGCCAAATACTGCGCCCAGCATGATGATCTGAGTAAAGTCCATGGCATAAGGAAGGACCTCCGGGCTTGCGCCACAGGCAATCAAGATCGGTTCCGAAAATATAAAGAAGACTCCCGCAGCCAGGGCCGGCAATAAGACCAGCATAGTTATGGCATTGCCCGCTATCTTCTCGGCCTCCTCCTTTTTCCCCTCACCCAGGCGAATCGAAATTAAGGCGGTAGCCCCAACCCCTATAAAAATCGATACAGCCAGCAAGACGATCATGAGCGGGAAGGCCACAGTTGTGGCGGCGATTGCCAGAGAGCCGATCCCACGGCCGACAAAAATCCGGTCTATAACATTGTATAGAGAATTGACCAGCATTCCGACAATAGCCGGCAGAGAAAAGTTCCATAACAACCTGCCTATACTTTTGTCTCGCATTTCCAACGAATGGTCCATCATCATACTCCTTCGAACTTAATATCAGCCCTTAAATTTTGGAGGTAAAATTTACTACATAACGCAGGCTGCTTACAAAGGCATCCATCTCTTCCGGATCAACCCCCGCGAACAAATCAGTCAAGGCTTCACAGTAGGCGTTCATATTCTTCCCCATCTGTTCCAACCCGGTTTGGCTCAGCGACAACAGGACTTTTCTGCGATCATGGGGATCAACCCTGCGTATGATCAAATCCATGGCTTCCATTTGATTGATCAAGGTAGTCAGGCTGCCTTTTTCGATATCCAGCATCTTGCCGATTTCTGTCGCGGTAAGACCATCGTGATGGTATAAAACATTTACGATTTTAAACTGGTTTTTGGGCATCTGCGGACTGCAAGCATGGCGCATCTTAACATAGAACTTCTCATGGAACAATCCCAAAAAGGTCATCATCAAAACCTGGATTTCCCTGGCATTTTGCTGATACATCACGCGCTCCTAAATTCTGTTAGAAATCTTACTGTTAGAAACTATTATAGTTTATTATGAACCCGGCTTGCCGGTCAATGCTTTTCCGGTCAGGGTTTTCAGGCGCAAGGCGAGGGCGAAGTTTCAGCGCCCTCATGCTATGCCTGCACAGCTTGTTGACAAAGTCAACAAGCTGTGCAGAGCGAGCGACGGAAGCGAAGAGCAAGGCATTCAATAGGCCCGCAATTGAGGCGTACAAATAGTACGTCGATTGAGCGGACCTATTGAGCAACGCAGTTATTTGCTTTTGTCGACGGTCTAAACAAGCCTCACCGGCTTGTTCTCGGTGCTGGTGCGAAGCTTAAATGAAGGAAAATGCTGCTAGAGCTGAATCAAGAGAAGACCGGCCAAACACAGGGCAACTCCGATAATGTTCTGCAGGGTTAGCTGCTCCCGGTAAAATACTAAGCCAACCAAGACTAACAGAGCCGCTACTACTACATTGGCTACCCCGGCGGCCAGGCTGATCTTCCATCCCGCCCGATAGGCCAGGAGAAATCCGGCTTCCAAACCAATAATAGAAAAACCCAGTGCGATACTGGCCCAATGAATCTGCTTAAATACGGTTAATACCGAGCCGTAGCCGTGAAAGAAGGGCAAGGCCAAAAGGCAGGCTATGGCGGCTGTAAAGTAGGTTACTACCAGAGTCACCAGGGGATTTATATTCCCTGGAATGGATTTCTGAAAAATATGGTACAGAACGTTGGATACTACGGCGAGAATGATTCCTAAATAGTTCATGGCAGGTCCCTCATGATTTCCAATTTGAGATTCATGGCATTATTGGGATTATAAGAGACCAACCGGTTTTCGTCAATTGTTGCGCCGGGATGATCATTGCACCTGCCTAATCCGTGGAATCTGCAACCGACTGCATGAACTGCCGGACCTTTTGGAAATCCTTTTTTCCAGGCCGTGCTTCCACCCCTGATAAAACATCGATTGCATAAGGGTTGGCTTTCCGTATGATGCTGCGAACATTGGCAGGCTTTAGCCCGCCGGCCAAAAAAACCGGTAATTCAGATTCCTTCTGGACGGTTTTAAAGATTGACAGATCAACGGTTATACCGGTTCCGCCTGGCATTGAAGCCCTATGGGCATCTACCAGCAGGGCACTGACCAGGGTTTCATTTAGAGCACGGGCGGCTGCAGCCGGATCAGGGATTTCGAAAAGGCACTTGCCGTCCATGCCGATGCGCAAGGCCTTAATGGCTCTTATACCCATATGGTTTAAACGAACAGCCAGCTCCTCAACTTGCGCCAGTGTCTCCTCATGATGCAATTGAATCATATCAGGCTTTAAAGCCTCTGCGACAGCGAGGATCTTCCCGATTTCCCCGCCGGTAACCACAACGGTTTTTACCGGCGGCGGAACCTGCTTGATAAGCTGCAGGGCTTCCATCCTGTTCAGGTTCCAGGGGACTGCCGCCGGGTAATCCACCACAAACCCCAGATAGCGTGCCCCGGCCCGTACGCAAAACTCTATATCCTCACCATTCATCAGCCCGCATATCTTCACCGCCATCATAGCCTACAACTCCCCGTACCGCTGAGCATAGCGTACATTTCGGCACTGTCCCGGGCTTGCAGGATGGCGGTTCCCACCAGAACAGCATGCGCGCCCGCCGCTGCAGCCCGCTCTACATCGGCAGCAGTAGATATCGCACTTTCACTGACTACCAAAATCCCCGGTTTTATAAGGCCGGCCAGTTTTTCAGTAGTTTCCACATTGCCGTCGTCCATCTCTAATTCCACGATACTACGGTTGTTTATACCTATAACTGTTAAGTCTATTCCCTCCAGGGAAAAAACCTCTTCCTGAGAATGGGTTTCCACCAGGGGCTCCAAACCCAGCTTAAAACACCCCTCTATCAGCTCATACAACTGCTCTCTTTTAAGCATAGCCGCTATCAGCAAGACGGCATGAGCGCCCATAGCCATGCTCTCCCGCAATTGCCAACTCTGGGTGATAAAGTCCTTGCGCAATACCGGGAGACCGGTGGCCTCCGCCACATCAGCCAGCAACCGGGCTGATCCTCCGAAATAATCAGGCTCAGTTACTACTGATAGCGCGGGCGCGCCGGCTTTTGCCAGCTTTTTGGCCAGATTTACCGGGTCGCGCCCTTTGAGCAGGTCGCCTCTTTGAGGCGACCTGGGTTTAATATCGGGGATTACCGGAATCTTGCCATTATGAAAATAATTCCACAGCGCTCTGGAAAATCTGCAATTGGATTTATGAAGCATGGTTACCTCTCTTATTGAATAGACCTGAAATCCTGGGAAGCGCTTATTAGCTGATCCAATTTGGCCTGAGCCAGGCCGCTGTCGATTAATTCTCCCGCCAGTTTGATGCCTCCCTGTAGTGAATCAGCTTTTCCGCCGATATACAAAGCCCCGGCGGCATTCATAACCACAGCCTGGCGGCGCGGCCCCTGGTTTTGCGCTGAAAAAACCTCGCGGATAACAGCGGCATTCACTTCCGGTGTACCGGTCTTAATGTCTTCCAGGGTGCAGCGGGCCAAGCCAAAATCCTCAGGAGAGATCTCGTAACTGCTGATGGTTCCATTTTTAATCTCGTTGACGCGGGTTTTACCCAGCAGGGATATCTCATCAAGACCGTCTAATCCATGTACGAATAAAGCCCGTTTATAGCCTAAAGACAAAGCTATCCGGGACACAGTGTCAAGCAGCTCCGGTTTATAAACCCCCAGGATATGACGCGTAGCCCGGGCAGGATTGATCAGTGGACCGATGATAGTGTAAAAAATGGTCTTTATCCCCAGTGCTTGTTCAGGCGGCAGGACTTTATGCATCACCGGGTGGAACAGAGGGGCATAGATAAAAGCGATGCCGACTTCTTCAATGAGTTTTTCCACCGCCCGGGGGGATAAATTGATTTCTACGCCCAGGGCTTCCAAAACGTCAGCACTTCCTGACAAGCTGGAAATCGAGCGGCTGCCATGCTTGGCCACCGGAATGCCTGCAGCAGCCGCAACCAGGGCTACAGCAGTGGATATGTTGAAAGTGCTCAATCCCCCGCCGGTTCCGCAGGTATCCATGAGTTCATCTTCCACCCGGGGGGCAATCCCTTTGCAATGATCCCGCATGGCCTGAGCTATAGCCGTGATTTCTGTAAGCGTGGGGCCCTTCATAAGCAATGCCACCTGAAAACCGGCGATCTGCACGTCACTCAGTTCGTCTTTGTCGATGGCCACGATTAAGCCGTAGGCTTCCTCAAAGGTCAAATCCTGATTGGCGGTTAGTTTTTTTAATACATTCTGAATCACTACATACACACTCCTAACAATTATTTATAGGTTTGCTCTACTCAACCAGACTCAGCTTGCTATACTCAGCTCCGCTGATCTCACCTCATTTCCTGAATAATTGCCGGGCTTTTAACCTATGACCCCTTGGGAGGAGATGTATTTGCTCCTGTCAAAACACTCCAGAACAAATCAGGACTTATTCATTGCCGATGACTAGATTGAACCAAAACCGATTCTCTGCTAAACTCAGCTCTGCCAGGCCATATGCGCCTGCAACCCTTTATCCAGACTAAAAACTCATAACTCGGAGATGGCCTTTTTCATGGCGCGAACATAACTGGAAACATGAGGAATACAATCCATTCCATATTGCTCCACGATTTTTACGATGGCACTGCCAACTATGACCCCATCGGAGATTCGGGCCATAGAGGCGGCCTGCCGGGGGGTAGAGATGCCAAAACCTACTGCACAAGGGATATCCTTGACCTGTTTGACCAGTTTGATTATCTGCTCGACTTCGCCGCCCAACTCCTGCCGCACCCCGGTAACCCCCAACGATGAAACGCAATAAACGAACCCCATGGCTTCCCGGGCAATCATTTGTACGCGGTCTTTTGAGGTGGGCGCAATCAGTGAAATCAAATCCACCCCATTCGCACGGCATTCCGGCAGTAATTCCGACTTTTCTTCAAAGGGCAGGTCGGGAACGATGACGGCATCAACCCCCACCTCCCTGCAATTTCCCATAAAGCGTTCGCTGCCATAAGTAAAGACCGGATTTATATAGGTCATAAAAGCCAGGGGGACATCACAGACCTGGCGCACCCTTTTCACCATAGCGAAGATCTGGTCGGTGGTGGCACCCCCTTGGAGAGCGCGGTAATCCGCTTGCTGAATCACCACTCCCTCCGCCACCGGATCAGAAAAAGGTATCCCCAGTTCGATAAGATCGGCGCCCGCCTCCGCCAACTCAACGACTAGTTTTTCAGTGATTGGCAGAGAGGGATCGCCGGCGGTTATAAATGGTATGAAAGCCTTACCGCGGGAAAAAACCCGGTTCATTCTATTCATAAAGCTGCGCCCCCTTATAACGTGCTATTGCCGCCACATCCTTATCGCCGCGGCCGGACAGGTTGATGACGATGATTTGCTCCCGGCCCAAGGTTGGCGCCAGTTTTTGCGCATAGGCAACCGCGTGGGCGCTTTCAATGGCAGGAATGATGCCTTCTGTCCGGGACAGATACTCGAAGGCCTCCACGGCCTCATCGTCAGTCACCGGAACATATTCAGCCCGGCCTGTCTCACAAAGGTAAGCGTGTTCAGGCCCTATACCCGGATAATCCAGTCCGGCCGAGATCGAATAAACCGGGGCTATCTGGCCGTATTCATCCTGGCAGAAATAGGACTTCATGCCGTGAAAAATGCCGATGCTGCCCGTTGCTATAGTAGCCGCGTTTTTGTCGGTATCTATGCCGTGCCCGGCCGCTTCGCAGCCGATGAGGCGAACTTGGGAGTCGGCGATAAAATCATGGAACAATCCCATGGCATTGCTGCCCCCGCCCACACAGGCCAGTAAAATGTCGGGGAGCCGGCCTTCTTTTTGCAGCATCTGCCTTTTAACCTCACGTCCGATTACACTTTGAAAATCACGGACCATGGTGGGAAATGGATGCGGCCCCATCACTGAGCCCAAAACATAATGGGTGTTATTCACAGTGGCGGTCCACTCCCGCATGGTTTCATTCACCGCATCTTTCAGAGTCTGGGTGCCGCTTTCCACCGCATGCACCCGGGCCCCTAATAGCTCCATGCGATAAACATTCAGAGCCTGCCGTTCCGTATCTTCCCGGCCCATATAGATATCGCACTCCAGGCCCAAGAGGGCTGCCGCCGTAGCGGTTGCCACCCCATGCTGCCCCGCGCCGGTTTCGGCGATAACCCTGGTCTTGCCCATTTTTTGGGCCAGAAGCACCTGGCCGAGCACGTTGTTAATCTTGTGAGATCCGGTATGGTTCAAATCTTCCCGCTTGAGGTATACTTTGGCCCCGCCCAGATCCCTGGTCATTTTTTCCGCATAATAGAGCAAAGACGGCCGCCCAGCGTAATTTGCGAGCAAATCATCCAATTCGCTGGTAAAACCAGGATCATTGCGGTAGTGCTGATAGGCTTCATCCAATTCTATGACCGCATTCATCAATATTTCGGGAATATACTGTCCGCCATGAACCCCAAATCTTCCCTTGGACATCTGTGACCCTCCTTTCGTCGCTTTCCAATCATCCCAATAAAAAAAGCCTTTGTCTCCATATAGGGACAAAAGCTTTACACTTCTGCGGTACCACCCAAATTGGCGAAAAATCGCCCACTTATTCTGCATACCATCATATGCACCCCACTGATAACGGACAGGGTTCCCGTCAGCGCCTACTCAATATTTCGGGCTGCCCTCGCAAGTCCATTCAGAATCAATTCTGCATCCGCATTCTCACCAGTTAGCGGCTCTCTGAGTGCATTCCATGGTTCCTACTTCTCTTGCTCATCGGTTTGTTGTGTCATATTATATCCTGCCCTCATCAGCTTGTAAAGGCCATCAGCCAAAAAGGCCGGGCACGGTATGGCTCTCCACTTTATATGACAAACCTGCCGGCATTCATTATAATGACTGTAGATTCTTCATAATGATTTGAACCTGTTATAACGAGGATTACAGCATAGGATAGAGGAATCCGTTTTCTATGAATACCAATTCCATCATTTTGTCCAAAATAAATAAATACTTTGGGGAGAAGCAGGTTCTGAAAGACATCGACCTGGAGGTGCCCTACGGCGAGATATTTGGTTTGCTGGGTCCCTCGGGATGCGGCAAAACCACCATTGTAAAGATCATCGTAGGTATACTCGAGGCCACCTCCGGTGAGACCCATGTTTTAAAACAGCCTATGCCCAATTTGCAGGTTATGAATCAAATTGGATACATGTCGCAATCCGATGCGCTTTATAATTCCCTGACCGCCGCCGAGAATCTGTACTTTTTCGGTTCAATTTACGGGATGAGCAGGGCCGGGATAAAAAAGCGCGCCGTCGAGGTCATGGAACTGGTCAGTCTATCTGAAGATCTGGATAAGCCGGTGCACGCCTATTCAGGCGGCATGAAGCGCCGGCTTTCACTGGCCATCGCCATCCTCCACAACCCTCCCCTCCTGGTTCTGGATGAGCCTACGGTGGGAATTGACCCGCTGCTGCGCCAGAGCATCTGGCGGGAACTCAACAACCTGACCGACCAGGGTGTGAGTATACTCTTGACCACCCATGTGATGGACGAGGCCGACAAATGCCACAAGCTGGCCATGATGCGGGATGGCCGGCTTATAGCCGCCGGAACCTCGCAGGAATTGCAGAAGAGAGCCGGAGCCAGTGATATCGAAGAAGCCTTTATTTATTACGGAGGACATCAAAATGAGGATTAGAGCCCTGGTTTTCCGTATTTTACACCAGCTCAAACACGACCGGCGCACCCTGGCGTTGATGCTGGGCGCACCCATCCTGGTGTTGACCCTGCTTTATTTTATACTGGCCGAATCGGAACCCGTGGTTAAGGTGGCGGTAATAAACGCCCCGGCAGAATATGCAGAGCGTTTGGACGATTATAATATCATGGCCTTCCGCTACGATCCCGATGAAGCCAAAAAGGCCCTGGAACAAGGGGAAGTTGTGGCCACCATCAACATGATCAGCAACCGGGTTCATGTAGAAATCGACGCCAGTAATCCCTCCAAGGCCAACCTGGTTTTATCGGCCATCGAACAGGCCAAGATGATCGCACCGGCTTCCCGCCCCGACCTGCAATCGGAAGTGAAATATGTTTATGGTTTCGAAGACCTGCCTATGTTTGATACCTATGGAGCGGTCCTCATCGGCTTCATGGTCTTCTTCTTCGTTTTCCTGGTGGCCGGCATTTCATTTCTGCAGGAGCGCACCTCAGGAACCCTGGAAAGGCTTTTATCAACCCCCATTAAGCGCTGGGAGATCGTGGCCGGCTATGTGATAGGATTCGGACTGGTAACGGTATTACAGTCATTTCTCATCTCCTGGTATTGCGTATATGTTTTAAAAATCGTCATGATCGGCTCTTTCGCCCTAGTCTTGCTGATCACCCTCTTATCCGCCATGGTGGCCCTTACGCTGGGCATACTGGCTTCCACAGCCGCATCCAATGAATTCCAGATGATGCAGTTCATCCCTATAGTGATCGTCCCGCAAGTATTCTTTTCCGGATTATTTGACTTATCTCCCTCACTGCAGGTGGTGGAAATGTTTATGCCTTTGCACTATATAGCCGACGCCTTAAGACAGGTCATGATAAAGGGCAACGGGTTGGCAGCGATCAGCTTGGATTTAACCGTAATCCTGAGCTGTTCTATTGTATTCATAATCTTAAATACCGTCTTGTTGAAAAAATACCGGCGCATTTAACAGAAACGAGGGGAATGGCTTGTGAAGAAAACCTATCTCATCATAGCTTTGATATTGATTACCGCTCTGCTTGGCGGGTGTTCTCAGTCTGACCTGAAGCTGCAGGGAATAGTGGAAACCGATGTATACTCTCAATACTGCGAGGTTTCGGGCAAGATTATAAGTTTTCCGGTGCAGCTGGGTCAGGAGGTTAAAAAAGGAGATCTCATCGCGGTTATTGACGACAGCAATGAGAAATACCTTTTAGAACAATTGCAGGCCGGACTGGCCAAAAAGCAGGCTACCCTCGCCGACCTGGAGACCGCGGTAGATGCTCTTGACATCAAACAGGGAAAAAATAATGTAACCCTGGCCGAACAGGCTCATGAGAGCGCCCGTTTGAATTTGGAGCACGCCCAGCAGAACTATGATGATATACAGGCCTTATTCGAGGGCGGAGGTATCTCCCAAGCCTCCCGGGATGATGCCAGATATCAGCTCGATCAGGCCAGGATAGCCCTGTCATCGGCCGGTGTACAGGTGGACAATGCCCGCCAGAAGCTGGCCATGCTGGAAAAAGGCCCTGACCAGGAGAAAATCGCTGCCGCACGGGCCGACATCGAACAGGCCCAAAGCCAGATTCGCCAGGCCGAGGCCAATTTGGCCAAATACCAGCTAACCGCCCTGAGTGACGGCATTATTATCAGTAAAAATTTCCTGCTGGGGGATATGGTGAATACTGGCTCTAACCTGGTTGACATAGCCTCTCAGCAGGATAAATATCTGGTGGCCTATGTTCCCGAGGATTCCATAAACAGTATCAGTTATGGGCAGGAACTGGCGATATACAGCGGCAAAGCGGAATATAAAGGCACGGTGAGCTTCATTGACCTGGAAGCCAAGTACACGCCCAAGGACATGCAGACCCAGGCCAATAAAAATAGAGACAGTGTGAAAATCAAACTTAAACTCGCCGCGGATAACCCCCTGAAGCCCGGGGAAAAAGCGGACGTAGTGATCAGCAGGTAAAAGCAGCTGTAAGCAGAGCCCCCGCCTGGTTTGAATATGCCCATTCCTTCAAATTTTGGTTCTAAAATATTTTAAAGCAGCCATTCTATAGGGATCATCTTCGCTTATCACCAGAGCTATAAGGGTCCAGGCCGGAATATACGAGGCCCATACGATATTTTGCATCCAGGGTTGATAAAACACAGTATAGGCCAGATTAAAGTGCACATAAGCTACGGCCAGATCGGATATGAACATGAGAATCCCTGCCAGGGCCAATAAACCGGCCACCTTCAAACGATAATACTTTCGGAATATTGTGCATATTGAGGTCCAGGTCATGTAAGCTAAAACCACACCGAAAGCTATGACTCCCAGGAGCATCGCTCCTTGAATCTCCTCCATCTCCATAGTCAAAAACGCCAGGATGGAAATCCCCCCCACCATTAAAGCCATGATGATATCAGCCCTGCCCAAACTGAAGTTCTTTTGAGTGGCAAATATCAGGCAAAGGTAGGCGGCGGCAAAGGCAGCCGTGCCAAATGCGGTGAAATCGGAATATGTAATGGTGGGCAGGAAAACCAGGAAAAAGTCGGCGATGACCACGAAAAGTAAGGCCATGCTCATCAGCTGCTGTTCGGGGCCATCTTTTTTTACGCTTCTGGCGGCCAGGAAAAGGGTAATCATGGTGCTATATTTTACATACTGCACTATATTGGCCCCGGTAAACATATTATCCAGCATAAGTATAAAAATGGTTGCAGGCAGATAAACCGCCAGAAAAACCCTTTGAGTATTATTCACCCAACCTCACCTCGCGTTATTTCAAGGCCCAGCTACTCTGGTATATTTATACGGCCATATGGCAAGATTAAGTCTAATTAATGCGGGTTTCTTGTGGTGAGGAGGCATAATACGCTGCCAGTTCCTTTTCTTCAAGCTGTTGCCAATATGGGTTGTAAATGGGAGAGATTCATGTTAATATACCCCAATAGGGTATATTATGCTAGTAATTGAAAGGAGGATTCATTCATTATGCAAGTGTTAAAAGCCGATTCCGCAACGATTGAGGACCTGAAACAGCTTTTGAACGATCAGAAGATCAATACCAGCAACCTGCGCATCACCGCCAACATGGGGTGAGGCGGCATGGCGTTTAATCTGGTTCTGGATGAACCAGTTGAAGGCGACAAAGTCGAAGAACACCAGGGCATCAAGTTTTCCGTAGAAAGTGATATATATGATAAGTTTGGTCCATTCCACCTTACCTCGATGCGGCATAGCGGTCAGGTGTTTCTTCAACTGCGAGGAGAAAAACAGAACGATGGCGGCGGATGCGGCTCCTGCTCATCCTGCTGATAGACACCCGATAAATCATTCCTGTATCCTACCCACAAACCTGCCGGAGTGATCCGGCAGGTTTTTTTACACCCCGTAAAGTCCTACTACACAGGCTTTCAAAGCCATTTCCATAGTGCGAAGCGCTTGCATTTAATGGGTAATTTCAGCCTCACTGCCAGATCAATTCTTTTTTTCCATCATATACATTACCTCCCTTACCTATTGCTACAATCCCACTATACTCCGCCTATTTGAGCCTACTTTCAACCATAGCAGATGCCTATACCCATATTTACCAAAAGGTTGAATGAATATCGGGTCGAATTATGTAGGCACAGGGCGAACGAGCATATCCTGGATTTATTATCAAAACGCCCTCAACTATGGCAGGCATTTCAGGCGTAAGTTTTTTTGCCCAATTAAAGCTGCAGTTTTGAAAAAATCACAGAGACAGGGAAGGAGACTCACTTCATGAAAAAAAGGATTGCATTGTTGTTATTGACAGTATTTATGGTAACCACTCTGGCCTATCCGGTCCTGGCAGATACTTATTCCAGTTACAGTTCCCTGAGAGCCCATAATACATACGGTAAAGACTATAGGATCGTCACCCGTGACCGGGCTTCGTCTAAGGCCGTCATTGCCATCCATGGAGGCAATATCGAATTTGAAACCGATGATATCGCCTCTGCAATAGCAGCCCGGGGCGGATATGATTACTATGGCTTTATCGGTCTCAGGAAGGGCTTTGCCATGCACATAACTTCCACTAGGTTCAATGAACCCAAAGCCCGCAGGCTGGTGGCCAAATCCAGCAAGACCGTAGCCATCCACGGTTTTGGCGGAACCAGCCGGGCCATCACCTATGTGGGCGGACGCGACAAAGTCCTGGGCAACAAAATAAAATCCGCCTTGAGGGCGGCCGGATTTGCGGCCGTATCCGCTCCCGCCCGCCTGGCCGGCACAGCCAAATCCAATATCGTCAACCGCAACAGAATCGGCAAAGGAGTACAGCTGGAACTCAGCCGTCCGATGAGGTCCAAATTAGCTAACAGCAGCGCTTCATTCAACCGCTATGTCAACGCTGTAAACCGGGCTATGAAATAAAATATTGACTAGAAATGCAGGCCGGCATGGCCTGCATTTCTATTATCTGTCCAATCTTTTAAAACCCGGAAGCATGTAATAGCGTGGTGGAGATTGTTAATTTCTACTATATACCAATCTTTTAAAACCCGATCCCAATGGGAGTATCGGATGGGACTGATCCCCCCCTCGCTTTTGCCAAAGATCCCTGCCTGGCAATAGCCTTTTCCAGCTTTCAACTCCCACCAAAAGCACTACTCGCTATTTTTTCGGGCAGACCTGGCAGTTAAATCAGTTTATCAGGCTTTAGGTTGTAGGCGTGTTTGCATTTGGGACATGTTACTGTAAGGTTGCCTTTGTCTATGGGTACACGCATCCTGGCCCGGCAATTTTCACATTCAATTACGCGGTGGTCGACAAGATCCAGAATTTTTTGCTTATCAAAGCCTATAACCACATCATCGCCGATAAAAAACGTTGGCACGCCCTTTATATTTCGGTTTGCCAACTCAACTCGCGCTTCTTCATCAACATTTATATCTTTCTCAACGAAGCTGATCTTGTTGCGGGAAAGAAACTCCTTCGCCATGGTACAGTAGGGTCATGTCTTAGTGGTGAACATAATCACTTTCTTCAACCCTGATCCTCCCTTTTAACGGACCTGCAAGTTCCACAATTGGCATCATCGGTTGATTGTACTTTAGAACGATAGTAGACTGAACCCAAGCCTCTTATATAGAATTATAGAAAAAAGTATGTCAAGGAGCAAAATACTAGATGAATAAGTTAACGCCATCCTCACGAACCGAACAATTATCTCCTTTTATTGTTATGGAAGTCCTGGAGAAAGCGCAGACCATGATGGCCCAGGGCGAAGACATCATCCACCTGGAGGTCGGGGAGCCCGATTTCCCCACGCCTGAACCGGTAAAAGAGGCCATGCTGCGAGCCATTGCTGATGACGATACCCATTATACCCACAGCCTGGGGAAAATAACCCTGCGGGAGGCTATAGCGGAGCATTATTGGAATAAATACCGGGTTCAGATCTCCCCGGAGCAGGTTATCGTGACCTCCGGCACATCTCCGGGGATGCTGTTATTGTTTTCCGCACTCTTGGAAAAAGGCGAGGAAGTCATACTGCCTGATCCCTACTATGCCTGTTATCCCAACTTTATCCGCTATGTAGATGGGAAAGAGGTTTTTTTGCCGGTGTATGAGGAAGACGGCTTCAAATACCGCCCCGAGGAAATCAAGCGGCATCTGGGTCCGCGAACCCGGGCCATCCTGCTCAATTCCCCCGGGAACCCAACTGGAGGAGTATTTACCGCGGCGGATCTCCAAGCCCTGGCAGGGCTTGACAGGCTTATCATAGCCGATGAGATATATAACGGTTTGATATATGAAGGCGAGGAGCATAGTATCCTGGAGTTCACCGACCGCGCTTTTGTGGTCAACGGCTTCTCCAAGCTCTATGCCATGACCGGCTGGCGTCTGGGATATGTGATTGCTCCCCATGAGTACATCCGGGCTATGCAGATAATGCAGCAGAACTTCTTCATATGTGCATCCTCTTTTGCACAAGAAGGGGGTATTGCAGCCTTACGGGAGTGTGAGCAGGAAGTCAAACAGATGGTTGATATCTATAATGAACGGCGCTTGTATCTGCTGCAGCGCCTCAAAGCCTTGGGAATTGCCACCCGCCACGATCCCGTAGGGGCTTTTTATGCCCTGGCAAATGTGAAGAAGTATACCGCCGATTCCTACAGATTCGCTTTTGATATTCTGGAAGAGGCCAAGCTGGCCGTTACGCCCGGCATCGATTTCGGCCGCAATTGCGAGGGGTATATCCGCTTTTCCTATGCCAACTCCCTGGGCAATATTAAAGAAGGCCTTGACCGCTTGGAGGATTTTCTTAAGAACCGGATTTCAGCTGGGGATTAATGGTTACCTGCAGGAGGCTGCTCCTTTTACCTGTGCCAAAAGCTTGGGCTTTACAGCCCGCAGCTGCCCGGCCCCTCGTAGATGACGATAAAACCCGGAAATAAACCGGCCAGCATGGATTGTCCTTACCACAATACTGTCGACAGCAAGACCGCAGGCAGACTGCGAAGATCATCGCTGATATCTGCCTGCGGCCATATTTAACCTTTAATAGCCTGTCATTAAGCTTTTTTCTTGGCCATCATGGTGGTCTGATACTCAATGACCTGTTGGCCGCGCTGATTATAAGTCTTGTTCTTATAGATGAACAGATTCATTTCCGGGTTCTTGGTGGGACGGAAATCGACTACTTCCGCATCAGCGGTCAAGGTGTCGCCGAACAGCACCGGAGTGGTGATTTTAACATTGTCAATTCCAATATAAGCATAGATTTCATATCCCACATCGGCTAAAAGATAAGCGATCGTGTCAGCATGGTGCACCAAGCCATCAGCTACCGTAAAAATAATCGGACCGGCCAGGGAGCGTTCCTTGAACCAGGTATTCTTGGCATACTCCGAATTGCTATGTACCGCCATATTAAACCAGGTAAGTTGGTGTAAAATAGAAAAGTCCCCTACATCAAGTGTGCGGCTGACCTTACAAGGGATTTTGGTACCGGCTGCTAAAGTGCCATTACTCATTAAACTTCCCCTCCTTAATTATTACTGCTCATTGATCCCCCGCAGGGGACTGCAGATCACATTGGACAAAAACAGTATCATCGACCATCAAAATGGCCGCAACATCGACCCGGTACAGAGATTCATCCAGCCTGAAAACTTCATTTATCTGTTCAGGGCTATCTGGAATTTCACGAATCTCTGCGTCTATTCCGAGTTTACCAGGTCCACAAGCAGCGGTCTGAGACTAACTCACAACACTATGTACTTATCCATTGAAGTCTTTTCAAAAACCGGCCGTTAACCACCACCTCCCAATAACTATAGTTCCTACCTGAAATTAAAGCACCCTATCTCCGGGAAACATATTCCCCGGCATTTTGTACGTTTTCTGTCGATGATTTGGCGAAAAGGCCTCCCTGATAACCTGGTCAAGGCGTCTCTTTACATCATGCTATATTAACGCTGAAAAACCGGTCGCAAGCCAGTCCCTTCTAAATTGCTGATCGCTTCTCAACCCGTCAGCGACTGGCATAAATGTACATTGAGGGCCGGATACAGATTTAAAGCAGTAATTTAAAAATTGCGTTCTCTTATCAATTATCAGGGTGCGCAAATTTTTTAAGCAGAACCGCAGGCCATGACATGTTTATATCTGGTAATAATTCATAAGGGCCCGCAGTAACTCACGGGTATGCCTGGTTGGAATAAGCAAATGGCGGTGCTGCTATGAAGGTATGTTTATAGTGAGTTATAAATAGCTTATCATACGCCATAAATTTAGTAAATTTTAATAAAGTCCAAGCCCACAGCTTAGCCCCGACCAGAATTTGATGGGGTTTTGTTCACCGCATGCAGGGCAGGCACGGGGTAATGATCCAAGCAGCCGAAAATGTCCCCCATGCCGGGATCGCCATGATAATAATAGGTAAGTGACATCCGCATTAGATGCCAGGAAAAAAAACCTTCTTAAAAAGAAGCTTAGTGCCGTTCGCTAATATCATCAATTCAAATCTGTATCCGCGGTTTCTTCGGAACCCCCCTTTCCACAGCTGGCGGCCATTTTTTTGATGTAACCAATAGAGCCGATGCTTCCCTGATATTAAATGTTATTGTCAGCCGTAAACAGCTGAGGTATTATAGTTAGGTAATCAAATTGTTTGATTTTATTACTATTAGATAATCTAAGGGTGGTGTTTTAATTGGAACCTAATGATGCTCTTCTTAGGGAATTGACCGACCAGCTGCTTAATTTTTATAATGCTTTTTCTTCGTGGGAAAACTCGATTATTCGCGCTAGTGAACTGTCCGTATCTGAGGCTCACGCCATAGAAGTATTGGGTCAGTTTGGAAAGATGAATATGAAAGGCCTGGCTCATAAATTAGGGGTCACCACCGGAACAACCACGGTCACTATGGATCGCCTGGAAAAAAAGGACTACGCCAGCCGGGAAATGACCAAAGAAGACCGGCGGAGCTACTTTATCAGTCTGACCGAGAAGGGTAAAGCTGCATTTGAAGAACACCATAAATATCACCTTAATCTGACCGAGCAGATAGTATCTAATTTGACAGACGAGGAAATCATCCAGTTGGTATCGATACTCAAAAAGATTAGTCATACTACTTTCTAATATTGAAACCCGCAAGGCAACATTATTGTCACTGCAGGAGTGAAGACACATGATTGGAAGATTTTCACGGAAAGAATATTTAGATAAGCTGCTGAATATACACGAATTCTATATGGTAGCTTGGGGATTCATTTTTATCGTCTCCAGCTATCTGTTGAAGCAATACCATCCTCAATCAGCATCGGCGTCATTTCTCGCCTTGATTGCAGTACTCATATTAGGCGGCCCCATCGTATGGAACGCTGCAAAGGGCTTGCGCGAACTACAGACCAATGTAGATGAGCTGGTCAGCCTGGCCATAGTAGCTTCCGTTTTTATCGGCGAATACCAGGCTGCAGCTGTCGTTGCCTTTATCATGGTATTAGGATCTCTGTTGGAGAAATTTACCTCGGAACGCGCCCGGTCAGCTATTCACTCTTTAATTAAATTAAATCCGGATCAGGCTACCCTTTTAATCGATGAAGAGGAAATACCCGTGCCTATCAAAGATGTCAAACAGGGCGACCTGGCTCTGATCAGACCGGGAGAACGGATTCCCGTAGACGGTTTAATCATTCGGGGTGAAGCGGCTGTAAATCAATCTTCGCTTACTGGCGAATCAATGCCCGTTGATAAGAAACCTGGAGATCAGGTATATGCCGGCACGGTTATATACAGCGGCATGTTGGTGGTGCAGGTCGAACGAGCCGGAGAAGAATCCACTTTGGGCAGGCTTATTCAGTTGGTCCAGGATGCTGAAAGCGTAAAAGCCCCTATCCTAAGAGCAGCCGACCGCTATGCCAAATATTTTACCCCCGTTATCATCGCACTAAGCATATTAGTATTTCTATTTACCAGAGATATCAACCGCGCGGTGACTCTGTTAATCGTAGGATGTCCCTGCGCCTTCATTCTGGCAGCACCTACGGCCGTTACGGCATCTCTGGGCAATGCCGCAAAACACGGAGTTCTCATCAAGGGAGGCGCCTTTTTGGAAGAGCTGGGTAGAATTGATGCCGTATTATTTGACAAGACCGGCACCTTGACTACCGGTGAGCCTGTAGTCGCAAAGATCGTGCCTTTTGCTCCCCATTCCGAGAACAGCCTCCTGGCACTGGCCGCATCGGCGGAAAAATACTCCGAGCACCCTGTGGCAAGAGCCATCCTTAAAGCGGCTCAAGAAGCCGAATGCATGCTTAGAGAACCTGAAAGCTTCCGGCAGATTGTCGGCAGCGGCATCGAAGCCCTGGTCGATGGAAAACCGGTCTTTGTGGGTGCAGTGCAAGAGGGCGATCCGGATTATGATAAGGTAAAAAACGAGGATCATTCAGGAACGGTTTTAATCGTCAGGCAGTCCGAAAAAGCGCTAGGTTACCTGGCCGTTTCCGATCAAATTCGTGCCGATGTCGGGGTTGTGATTGAGAACCTGGGCAAAATCGGCATCAAAAAGATAGCTTTGTTAACCGGGGATGGTTTCGCGGCTGCGTCCGGGATCTCAAAACAGGCAGGTATTGAAGAATTCTATACCACCCTGTTGCCCGGACAAAAGCTTGAATATATCCGGGGGTTACAGCAGCAGAACTACAAAGTAGCTATGGTCGGCGATGGGATCAATGATGCGCCTTCCCTGGCGGCCGCCGATATAGGTATAGCGATGGGCGCTATGGGTACCGACGTGGCCCTTGATGCGGCGGATATTGCCTTGATGAATGATGAGCTGGACAAAATCCCTTTTTCGCTAAGGTTGGGCAAGACTACTCTAAACACTGTTAACTTCAATATCGCCTTTGCCATGGTATTCAACTTTTTAGCCATTATTGGTTCGGGCCTGGGTTATTTACATCCTATCAGTGGAGCTGTAGTTCATAACATAGGGTCTGTTTTTGTGGTTATTAATTCAGCCAGGCTGATCAGAAAAACCTTTTCTAAGTAATAATAGGCGGGTAGTATATGGGGTTGGCCGCTCCGTTATATCATTGCCCTGCAGGGCAGACAGCCGCAAAGAAATAATGGCGGTGCAGTCTAATGATATAATAAGATAACTAACTTCAGAATCGAAGGGCAGGTGAAATAATTGGTTTCTATTATTGTAGTAATGGTTGCGGTGGTCTTATTGGCCCTGGTATTCATAGCAGCAGCAGCCGCAATAAAAAGCGAGCCCCAGCAAGGAGGAGAGGTAATGATTAGAAAAGTATACGTTTATCTGGTCCTGTTCGCGACCTTGATGATGGTCATCGGGGGCAGTGTGTCAGCCTTTATGGCCGCGGCCGATCTGGTGGCTCCGGCGCCATACCACCAGACTTACGCCGAGTTCAGGCAGTATGGCAGCAAAGAAACGGCCATAAACCCCGATTCCCCGAATATTAGCGAAGAGGAATGGCAGGCCAGATACCAGACCATAGTAGACGCGGAGAAGCAGCGGCAGGCAGACAGAGCCAAAAACAGCCTTATAAAGAGTTTGGGCTGGGTGATCATCCCTTTGCCGGTTTTTGTCTTCTTCCAGCGCAGGCTGAGCAGCCCAGACAACCGGGAATAATTGCTGCTTTTGAGGTATTGGGTCCAGCATTGGCATACATTATAGTATTCTTAAGGGAAATAGGCCCTCTGGGTGGAATCGGGCCAAAAGTCTATATCATCCCGCCGGGCGCAATTCAACTCCAGGGATGCTAAATTTCCCTTTTTACTATAGATAAAGGCGGTGCTCATATGGCGGATTTATCAATCGCTATAGAGATGATCATCAGAGAAGCAGTCGAACGCGGCGAACTCCAGAATTTACCCGGGGAAGGCAAGCCTATAGAGTTGCGCAACCTCAATCCCCTTGAAACCAAAGAGGACAGAATGCTGAACCGCTTAATGGCCGTTTCACTGGCCGCTTCTGGAACGCTTCCCGTAGAAATACTGATTCTCAAGGAAATAGAGAGTGTTCAAAACAAGCTGGCAGAATGTCAGGCAGACAGCGAAAAAAAAGAACTACTCAGAAAACTCGAGGAATTACGTATTAAATATGATATTCAAAAAGAAGCCCGCCTCAGTTTCTATTATCGCTGACCCCTTCAGAGGTTAGGATCATAATATGCTGCAGCATAAGCCTCACCTCCCTTATTGGGAGTGTGAGGCTAGCTAGTATTATGGCCAGATTAATACATTAGGAAGCTCCCGGGCTGAATTCACCATTGACATAATTGGGGGTCAATGAGCGCTGACTGTGAATCAGCCGCCGCCGCCTATGGGCTTGGAATCACTATAGACACCGGGCTTTTTGCAGTTATCGCCTTCTTTTTCAGGGCAGGCGTTATCTTGGTGTTTCTTCAAAACCGAATCGATTTTGCTCTGTTTATCTTTGGGTGTCATACTGTCCCTCCTTTGCAATAGCATGATTAATTATTGTTTAGTATTTTAAATATCAGACGTTTATATACAAATTCAAGTTCTAAACCTCGCTCGATTTTCGCTTAAAGTCTTTTTAGAAAGGTATCTGCGTACTTGCCCAGGCGCAGCCGCTCAAGCCCGGGAGTATTGTTATCAGACCGAATAAGCATCGTTACGTATTCGACAGTAATGACAAAATCCTACCCGGGGGTATTTTTGTTATAATCCTGTTAAGGAGGTGATTATATGCGAAAACTACCACTATTGGCCCTGTTGGTATGGCTGCTTTATGCAGCCGGCTGCAGCCTGGCTGACCCTCAGCCCGGCAATCGGAACACAAATATGCCAGAAACAACCGATAACCCTTCACTCAGCTCCGGAAGTGTTAAGCTGGTTGAAGCCTACCCCAACCTTGCTTTCAATCAGCCTCTCGATTATCGCCCCGCCAATGATGACAGCGGCAGGGTATTTGTAGTTGAAAAGAGCGGCAAAATACTGGTATTCCATAATGATCCTCAAGTTCAAACTGCGCAAATATTTCTGGACCTGACCAGCCGGGTAGACAGCAGATCCTCGGAAAAAGGCTTGTTAGGGTTAGCTTTGCACCCTGACTATAAAAACAACGGCCTTTTCTATGTAAACTATACCAATCAGAATAACACCGTCATAGCGCGCTACCAGGTAAGCCCTGCCGATTCCAACCAGGCTTTGTTATCCAGCGAGAAAATTATCCTCACTTTTTCTCAACCGTACGCCAACCACAATGGAGGTCAATTGGCCTTTGGCCCCGACGGCTATCTCTATATCGGCAGCGGGGATGGCGGTTCGGCAGGAGATCCCCAAAATAATGCTCAAAACCTGGGCAACTTATTGGGCAAAATTTTGCGCATCGACGTCAACAGCTCTGCTAACGGGATGGCCTATGCCATACCGCCGGACAACCCGTTCTTCGGGAATCAACAGGGTTTTAAGGAAGAGATCTATGCCTATGGGCTGAGAAATCCGTGGAAGTTCAGTTTCGATCAGGTGCAGGGCCGGCTCTGGGCTGCGGACGTTGGTCAGAACAAGGTAGAAGAAATTGATATCATCAATAAAGGCGCCAATTACGGATGGAATAAAATGGAGGGCAGTCTTTTCTATCCATCCACAGCTTCCTATAATACGGCCGGATTTACCATGCCGGTGTGGGAATATCAGCATCCCCAGGGTAATGCCATTACCGGCGGCTACGTCTATTACGGCAAATCAGCTCCCAGCTTGAATGGATGGTACGTATTTGGCGATTTCGCCACCGGCATGATCTGGGCGGTAAGGCTTGATGAGAATATGAAGGCGGAAAGTCGAACCTTACTGGATACTGATTATAATATTTCATCATTTGGACTTGACCAGAATAATGAACTGTATGTACTTGATTATAATGGCAAGATATATAAACTAGTTGAGTAAACCTTCCGGCAGTTATCGATGCTGTAAACTCCCTTCCTGGGCTGCACCCGGAACATTCCGGTGCAGGATATTTCGACCAGACCTTCGAAGCAATGCTGCATTTTCAACCTGCTGACTGAATGAGACTGCTATGCAGTCTGGATTTGTCATCACCACGCGTTTTTACTGAACTCATTGGAATAATAATCCTTTGGTTCAACAACTTGTCATCGCCAGTCTGTTTAAAAAAATGTCTATATGCTGAAACTTTTCTATATCCAAGGCTGTAATGGGTAGTAATAGCGAGGGGGGGAGCCTGGTTGGCCGAGGATGACCGTCAATTGGTACTCAGATGCAGGGACATGCATGAAGAGGCATACCAGGAATTGATGCACCGCTATGAGGGCTATGTATACCGCCTTTGTTACAATTTTGCCGGCAATCGTGAAGACGCCCTGGATCTGGCCCAGGAAACTTTCATCAGGGTATTTAAAGGCCTGGATACTTATCAATTGAACCGCGCTTTCAAGCCCTGGCTGCGCCGAATTACGGTTAATACCTGCATCAGTTTCCTGGAAAAACGCACGCCTCCAGCCCTGTACATCGACCAGCCTTCAGCGGACGGCACTACCCTGGGCGATATCCTGGCTTCGAGCCGCGACCCGGCACAAGAGTTCGAATGGAAGGAAACCGGCCGGATTATGAAAGAAGCCCTCAACCGGCTTTCTCATATTTACAGGTTGTTGATTATTCTTCGTCATCAGGAGGATCTGAGCTATCAGGAAATAGCCGATGAAACCAACATGCCGCTGGGTACGGTCAAAACCTATCTATTCCGTGCCCGGGCCGCTTTGCGTAAGGAAATGTCAGGTTATTATGCTTGGGGGGAATAAATGATGGAATGTAGTCAGGAAAGTCTACAGATCTATCTGGACGGGGAAATGGACGCCCCGGCCAGGAAGCGAATGGAGGAGCATCTGAGTCGATGCCGTTCCTGCCGCCAGGAAATGGCCCGTTTACAGCTGCTCTGGCTGCAATTAGGCCAGCCCGGTGCAGTAGATCTTCCCCTGGAACTGCCGTATATTCGCCAGCAAATCATCCACCAGTCCATCAGTAGCACAAAGCAAGCCAGAGGCTATAATTACTGGGATACCCAGAAACTAGCCTGGGAGCCTGCCCTGCTGGGGGCTAGTTATCTCCCCGGCATAGGCTTGTTATCCGAGTTAAGTCAGTCAACCCTTCATCAAATCCCCCGGTTAATATCGGGTACGATCACTTTTGCCCGGCGGCTTATTTCCCCCCGGGGCGATAAGAAAGGAGGGCTGCGGTGATTGCGGCGCTGTGGTACTTGCTGGATGCCCTGCTAGTTTTGCTGCTGGTGGTGTTGCTGGCCCCCATCAACATTGATTTCAGGGGAGGGTACGCTCAAGAGCTGAAATTGAAGGGGAGAATCGGATGGGCCGGGGGACTGCTCAGCCTGGAGGTGATGCGCGGTCAGGGGAAAACCAGCCTTATTCTGGGTTTATTCGGTCTGAGGAAGCCTGTTTCCACAGACAAGGGTACGGATAAGGCCAAAAAAAAGCCCAAAAGCCAAAAGCAGCGCTCCAAATCAACTACCCGCCTGTCAACCTTCATCAATCGGGAGCTTTTAGCCGCAGTAAAGGCCGCATTGCTCAAACTGCAGCGGGCTATGCATTTAGATCTCAATGTATCCGGGCGTTACGGCTTTGATGACCCATCATTGACCGGATTTGCAATGGCAATTATGTCAGCGGTGCTTTGGAGCAGCAGCACGCTTAACTTTTACCCGGATTTTACCGGGGAGGCGCTGGATATTCAGGGAAAAGCCAGCGGATACTTTATCCCCTTGCAGATCATCATTATCGTCTTATTATTCTTACTGGCGAGGCCGGTTAGAGCCATATGGTGGCCGATGATAAAAATGCGAAAAAAACAAAAGGAGGCTGTTCAATATGCTTAAAGAAAGTCTTGAAGCCCTGGTATCTCATCTGGAAAACATGGTGCAGGCCAAGACGGTGGTTGGCGACCCGATCGAGAGTAACGGCAAAACCATCATTCCTCTGATTTCCGTCCGCGCAGGCTTCGGCGCCGGCGGCGGAGAGGGCAATGAACCGCAGCACGGGGCCGGCAAAGGCGAAGGCGGCGGGGCAGGGCTCAGTATTACACCGACCGCTTTGCTGATTATCGATCAGGACGGCGCCCAAGTCTATTCCCTGGGACAAAAAGGCAGCGTTTCAAAACTGGTTGAACTGATACCTGAATTCATGAGCAAAATGGGTAAACCCGGCCAGCAGGGCTAAACTGTTGTAAGCGGCGCAAGTGGGGCAAAATGCGAAGTCAGGAACTTTCCCCACTTGCGTCAGGATGCAGAGGTGAATAAATGGCTTACTGGTTATTGAAAACCGAGCCTGATGAATATTCCTGGTCGGATTTAATCAGGGAAAAGGAGGCGGTGTGGGATGGCGTCAAGGCTCCGCAGGCCCTGGCCAACATCAAAAAGATGCTGCCCGGGGATCTGGCCTTCATATACCACACCGGCAGAGAAAGGGCCATCGTGGGAACAGCGGAGATCGTCAGTTCCTCTTACATGGATGCAAATACCAAGGGATTAGTATTTAAAGTGGCCCCAGTAAAGGAATTGGCCCGAAAAGTGATGCTGGCCGAAGTCAAAGCCAGCAGGAGATTCGATAATTGGGATCTGATCAGGCTTCCACGCCTATCTGTGGTCCCTGTCACCCCGGAGCAATGGGGCCAAATTGTAAACTGGGAATAGCCGACACATCCGCTACACAACAATTTCCCCAGGACTTTGACCTGGGGAAATTGATTTATACATGATACTATTCAGGCAACAAGCATTTGTACATCAGGAGCAATCGCTGCCTGATTATACATGTCTATCTTATAACCGGATTTATTGCAAATCTCTGGAAACCTGTTTAATCGCCATCCAAATCTCTTCAGGGCTCATCCCCTCCGCGCTGACTACCGGAGCATCGATCATGATATCCGACATGCCCAGAAAATTCCGGTCCATTCCCGACAGAATGACTGCATCCACCTTCTGATTCCTGGCCGCGTCAATATTGATGATTCGGCACCCTTGTTCTGTCAAGAAGTTCTTTACCGGTGCAAGTCCATCATCCACAGCTACGACTTTATTCACCCTGTCACCTCCAAGTAAGTAGTATCCATATTATGTGGTTGCAAGTCTGCCTTTATGCGAACCGCCCCCATAAGTCTGATACTACCTGGCAGAATACGACTAGGCGCGATAAATGAGCACGGGACAGTGCGCCGTCTGTAACACCTTATGGCTGACACTCCCCAGTACCATGCCCTTGACTGTGGAGAGTCCGCGGCTGCCCATCAGGATCAGATCAAACTGGTGTTCCTCGGCATATTTACATATCTTCACACCCGGATCGCCGCTGACAACAACCGTATCAACCTTAAGACCAGCGCTTTCGAGGCTGGCTCGGGTGTTATCCACCACCATTTGTGATAAAGGCTCAAACCTGTTTGATTCTGAAACCATAAAATCCATGGCCTGCAGAGGCAGGGACGGCGAAGGGGCCACGCTTATCAGAGTAATCGCTTCCACCATTCCGCTCTGGGCCAAATTTTTGACCAGTTTGATGGCTCCCTGAGAACTATCCGACCCATCCACTGCCACTAAGACTTTTTTGAACATAGCTGACCATCCCCTCTTCAAGCTTTACCTCAATTAGAGTAATTAATTATGAAGCGAACTGAATAGACGTTTCCCGTTGCGTTGCCTTGCCGATTCCGGCTCGGCTAACCCGCAGCTTTGTAAAGAAGCATTTCCCAATTCATCCTTTACTTTACTTCTAATCAGGTTCTCTATATGCCCTAATTGCATCATAACAAAAAATCAGAGTCTTATTAATAGACCGCAGCTTGTTATACTATTCTTTTGCATATCTGTGTAACCCTCACATTGTGTTGTAAATATAATATGATACGGGAATGTCGCTTTGGCTAAGAAATGAAGGGAGGGCTGCTGAGGCTCAGCATGTCGTTTAGACTTACGGTTGCGGTTTTATTTGGCCTGGAGTGATTTGAATATATTTCGGATTCATTGGAAAATGGGGGGTTTTAAAGATGTGATGGAGGGGAGGTGTGAAAATGACTGAACTGCAACAATTGTTTTTATTCTATGTTTTCATTTATTACCTTATTAAAGGCGGCATATATGTGGCGTTGTATATCGGAACCATCATTGCAGAAAGAGTAGCACTGCAACAGCTAGAAACAAGAAGAAGTTTTTATCAGAAAAAAAGAGCCGATGAACGGCAAAATTGGAAAGTGGCATATAGTCTCTATGACAGGAAACAAAGTGTTCCCACGCCAAAGCCTTTAACTTTATCCCAATTAGTGTCTAATCCGAATTCATTTACAGCATATTCCTTTGTCAACAGCGATGGGCATAAGCCGTTATTTTGAACCCTGTAGCGGTCGGTATCAGATTTTCAGGCAATTTTGTTGCCACATTCGTATATATTGCTCTTTATCATAAGCCATTAACTAAGTCGAATCCCCTGGATGTCGCTAATAAATAAGTGCATCGTGGCATGGAAGGAGGGGAAACTATGGAACTTATTGCCTTGGGAGCCGGTCTGGCAGTATCCATCGCTGGCATCGGCGGCGGCATTGGTATGGGTTTGCTGGGGGGCAAATCTTTCGAATCAATCGCCAGGCTGCCTAAAGTACGCGATGAGATAAAACGACTTCTGTTCATCTCCTTAGCTTTTATTGAAACATTGACTATCTATGGTCTATTGATCGCGCTCATGTTAGTAGAAAAAATGGGTTAAAGCTTATTAATCAATTAATTTACTCCATTGAATGTAATAGTATCTTTTCCCTATCAGGCGGGTAGGGCAACTGGAGAGCAACCCGCGCGCCTGACAGGATTCCACCGAGAGGTAAAGGCGGTGGTTAAGGGCCCCCGGTCTTACCTCTGGAAGAACTTAAGCCATATACTCCTGGGGCAAGAATAATGACATCAATGTTAAATTTTCAATAAGCTGTACCTCGTTTTCTCTGGCTGTGACAAGTTTAACAAGCGGGGTCGCTTCCCTAATTTATATAATATGCTGCAGGACATCATTTTGTGTGCCCATAATTTTCATGACAAGTAATGATGCTCTGATTCCTAAACCGGCTGTGGTGCACGAATAATGAACTGCAAGGCAAAATTATAACTAAGGCACTCCGTCTACGGTTGTTACAAATTTAACAAGCGAATTTGCTTTCCTATTTCCTATACTATTCTGAAGATTATTATTTTGTGCATTGTTCTTCGCAAAAAGCATACCGTCTCCCCGGCATAATTCCCTATCGCTTCTGTTAAGCGCTCATCCCTCATAAAACGGCTTCAGAATGATTCACATCGATTGCCTGCATCGTTTACTGATCTTCTTGGCCAGCGCGATGATAATAATTACGCCGCCAACCCCTCATCCAGGGCAGATATCACCTGGCATATGTTCAATTTTTTGTATGCCAATACTCCCCCCGCCCTAATTACTGTTCTAGCTACATTTCCAGCGGCATAAGCCCGTAAAGGTGAATCCACTAATTATTTTTAACGCTTGCAGTATCATTTCAGTTTGTGTAACATATATTATATAACATATGTTATATAATATCGCCTACAGGATAAGGAAGGTGTTGTTATGGGACCCAAGATTAAATTTACAAAGGAGCAAATAATTGACGCAGCCTTTGAAATAGCCAAAGCAGAGGGAATTGACAATATAACCATGAGAAAAATCGCCGAGAAAATGGGGAGCTCAGTAGCCCCCATCTATGTGAATTTCAAGGACACCCATGAACTGACGGAAGCTTTATTAGAAAGGATTATAGGCATAAGCCAGCGGCTCTTAATTGAAGAAAGCTCCGGGGATCCATTTTACGATATGGGGAAGGCAAGTCTCAGGTTTGCCATGGAGTATAGCGTTCTTTTCAGAGATTTAGTCATGAAAAATAACAGCTACATAAGAGGCTATGATGAAAAAATGACGCCCGCTCTAATTGAAGAGATGAAAAAAGATCCTGAACTGGATGGTTTTACAATAGATGAGTTAAAAACCATATTGTTGAAACTGAGGATATTTCAGTTGGGGCTTTCAGTTATGGCTGCCAACCGCATGCTGCCAAAAGATTATAAATTGAAAGATTTGATGGACATATTATCCAGTGCGGCTGATGATGTAATACTTTCAGAGCGACTGCGGAAACACAAATCCCCATAAGAAAATCAACAATCATACAGAAAGAAGGGCGTGTGTCTAAAGCCATTGGCGTCTTAATAAATTACGGATTGAGAGGAGGTTTTTTAATGAATCAACAAGCCATTCGCAATATCGGATTATTCGTTTTTATTGTTATTGTCAGCGGGTGGATAGGGGTCGCGGCGGACTCTTACCTGCCCGGACAACCTAAAGGTGATTCTCTGGGCATGGGGATATGGTTGGTTCTGCCTCTATTGACGGCATTTCTGATTATTATGTTTTCAAAGACCCGTTGGGGAGATTTGGGCTTCAAGCCCAATTTAAAAGGAAATATTAAATGGTACCTGGCTTCTGTGTTAATATTTCCTGTTGTAACAACAATCGTTCTGATGATCGGGGCTGCCACGGATTGGATGGACCTGTCCGGACTTGATTTGAAGCTGGTTTTTTGGGCGTTTTGCAGTACTTTGTTAATCAATTTTATTATAGATATCTTTGAGGAGACAGCCTGGCGTGGTTATCTCACTTCACAACTTATCAAATTAGATCTTGATGATTGGAAGCTATATCTCATCGTTGGCTGTGTATGGACCGCATGGCATGTTCCATATTACCTGGTCTTTTTGCCTGAAGCAGATATACAATCGGTAATGCCTGTCAGCCGGGCAGTATATGTACTGGTCGCTTTCACCACATTCTTATCTTGGACGGTGATGTTTACCGAGCTTTTTAGGGTGACAAAGTCAGTTTGGCCATGCGTTATTTTGCATGCGGTAGAGGATTCGCTAATAAACCTGCTGGTCATATCAGATTATATAAGCATCGCGGCCGGAAAAGAGATCCTGGTTTCGCCAATCAACGGAGTCTTCGCTTCGTTGTTATACCTCGCGGTGGGACTGGGAATAAGAGCTTATAGAAGGCAGGCAGACCAGAAGATTGATATGGCTGGTTATATTATTGATGCGAAGGTTTAAGATTTATTTATGGTAATATCTGTGTATCTGCCGAATTACTATGACATGATAGCCTCGGCCATTGAAATGGAGAATCGTTATGAGAAAGAGGAGTAAAAGGAAAATGATGGTGATTGCCGGAGTGCTGCTGAGTATCATAGGAATGATCACGGTGTTTTTTAACATCCCATATTCGAAGACCAGGGCGGAATTTGCCCAAATAACCGGCCGTTTATCAACCGAAATAACTTCTGAAAACGGTGTGTTTACCGAAGCAGAAATCGCGGCTCTGCCGGGGTCAGTTCAGAAATATTTCAGATATTGCGGCTATATCGGCACTCCCAAAATGTCTTATATGAAAGCAACCTATCAAGATGTTGCTTTTTCATTTGGCAGAGATAAACCGACAGTCATTATGGACTACACACAGTACAACTTTGTTGGTGAACCGAGTAGAATCGCTTATATTGACAGCTCAATGTATGGGATTCCCTTTGAAGGCCTGGATTCTTATATCGCCGGTAATGGCTCAATGAGAGGAGTACTGGCCAAGCTCTTCACCTTGTTCGATCAAAGCGGAGACGCTATGGATAAAGCCGGTCTGGTCACTTTCCTTTCGGAGTGTCTTATTATGCCTGACGCGGCATTGCAGAATTATGTTGCCTGGGAAGAGATAGATGATTTACATGCTAAAGCCACTATATCGTTTAATGGGATCACTGCCAGCGGCATCTTTACATTCAAAGAAAACGGCGAAATGCATTCTTTTACAACCGATGACAGAGAGGCTATCTCCACCGATGGCAGCAGGGAAAAGGTTAAGTGGTCGGCGGTTTGCAGTGAGTATTTGGAAACAAACGGCATCAAGAAGCCCACGGTTTCCCAGGCCATCTGGCACTATGACGACGGCGACCTGGTCTATTTTGACGCCAAAGACCTTGTGGTGGAGTTGGGAACCTCGAGTAAATATGTATTTTAAGCAGCGGTTCGGTTTCGTTGAAAAGAAACTGCCCCGGTCAGGCTGTTCTCTGAGACACTTAACCGTAATAACATAAATACGGATAAATATGGACCGTATGCCCGGTCCGCATTATCGCTATCAATCAAGCATGGAACAAATTTACTTAATCTTTTTGACACACTGGTAAGCCGCCGCGATGGCTCCAGGCACTCCCCCAATCTGCATCGCCCAATGGGATCCGATGTAAAGGTTTTTGACAGGTGTTTCTACATTAGTGCCCAGTACGCTTTTAAAGAACGATTTCTTTGGATTCCAGCTCCAGGCGGAGCTTGCTCCATCGGTGTTGTGCGTGAACCTTTCATAAGTCAGAGGGGTGGCGGCATCCATATATTCGATATGGTCCTTCAAGCCGGGAATGAGTACGGCCGCCCGGTCTATCATGGTATGCATGGCCTTTGCTTTTAACTGCTTGTAAATTTCCTTGTTTCCGCTGCCCCAATTGTCCATCCAACGGTGAGGCGTCCTGACCTGAATCATTAATGTGGATCTTTCCCCCTGTGCGAGTTGGGGATTCACCATTGACGGCGAGTAGAGATAGAAAGCTGTTTTGCTGAAGTAATCCCCGTCCTCAGTATCATAAATATCATAGCCAGGCTTAAAGTCGATACTGAATACATGCGGGTTTTTCATGTGTTCTGCCAATTCTTGGCCAGGGATATCGAGCACCAGATATACAGTGTAGAAGCCCTCTGAAACAGCCGCGCTTTCGATGCTGTCCAGCAGCTCTTCGGGAATAAGTTTCTTATCGTCTAGAAGCTGTAAAAAGGTTTTTTTGTAATCACCCGCTGAAATAACGTGATCCGCCTCATATACGACATCACTACATGAAACTCCAACCACAGCTCCATTTGCGGTGATTATCCTATCGATATAACTCTTAAGCTTCAAATCCCCTCCCTGTTCCCTGAATTTTTCGGCGAGAAGATCCGCCCACGACTGCATACCGCCTCGCACCGTCCAAATTTCCGTGAATACTCCCGCCATAGCCGTCGCTAGAAAAACCGCGGATGTATCCGGATAGGAAAACTTGCTGAAAAGGTTATACAGTGTGGAATCCTGTTCAAAATGTTTGGCGGCAAATTCTGATGAGGTCATCTTGCCGAACTCACGGGTTACTTTAATAGTTTTCGGGAGGTTGGGAATATAAGCAGGCAATAATCTTAACATCTCAATCCGGCTCATAAGCGGAGGCATGATCATATCGGTAGCCCCTTCAAGAGCTGATAATATTCTGTCCTGATCCGAAAAAGCCTTATCGAGTTTTTCTTTATCTGCCGGGAAGGCGTCATAAATAATTTTCTTGAATTCTTCATAGTTTTCCGGGATTCCGTCAAAATGATCTGAAACCACCCTCATGCCGAGTTTTGCGAATTCAAGCTTTTCTAATACCCCTATGTCCTTCATGGCCCTGAATATGGTTTCCATAGATTCTAAACTGACAGTACCGCTTTCAAAGTAGCAGCCGTTCCGGTAAAAACCGGCGGTATAACCTCCCGGCATGCTGTGGGATTCAAAGATGGTCACCTTATGGCCTTTTTTTACGAGCAGGTTTCCAGTAATAAGCCCGCCTATCCCCGCTCCAATAATGATTATTTTTTTCACTTATTGGTCCCCCTTGCGCTGCAGTCCGTCAGTCCTGTCAAGGCAAACTCCGTCAGGTGTTCTAAAACCTGTGGAAAATACTGCAGGCCGACCTCTTCCTTGTGTGTGTCAACATTTATCAGAGCAGCAAAAATGGCCATAATCATTTCGGCATCAATATCATGTCTCATTTTCCCTTCAATCTGCCACCTTTTTACTATTTCTATAAAACTGTCATATAGAAAACCAACCGAATCAAGCCCGTTTTCTTCCCGATAATTCTGCTCTATTTTGGCGAAGACATCTTTGTTATACCATTCTCGCAAAATGGAATTGACCTTCATGCCTTGATCGTTTAGAAACATCATTTCTTTAACGACATTTACGGGATCTCCGTTTAAGTCAATGGATTTCATGATATCCTTTTTCAATTTCGCGTTTTCTTCTAAAAATAGGTCCATAAACAACTTCTCTTTTGAAGCATAGTAATTATAAAACGTGCCCGTGGCCACACCAGCCATCTTCGTTATTTCTACAACATTAGTGTCTTTAAATCCCTTACTACTGAACAAATCTTTCCCGCAATTGCGAATCAAGGTCTTTTTATCAGTCAATTTTGTAACGCCTCCCTATCTGCCAGACAACTGTCTGTCCTAGTATGCACATCTATAGTAAATAGCGGGTTTCCATTTATGACACACCTATATTTTCCTGTTATGAATGAATTATTTTTCATTCATTCATAATATAGCACGACAATCTTATTTTTTCAATCCCAAACTACGCAACGGCAGGTATGATCCTCCCCCAGGTTTTCAATAAAATTATAAACGTTGGCTTACGGTAGAGACCCCTGCACAAACAACCACGCATCTGATCATTCCCGCTAAGCATCCTAGTGCCAGAAAAACTGTTAAGGTTCTGTAAATAACCAATTCCTTCCCGGGGCTTTTCGCCTCAAAAACTGGCACAGGCCGAAAACTGCCGCAAACACAACCATAACCGCTGCAACAATATAAGGCAAGCCATCGAGGTACAATCATTGGATTGCTCTCATATGATACGTTATATAAACACTTATGGGGGAATTATTGTGCTCGGTCTCTCAATGGTTAATCTGGTGCGCCGACATCCCAAAAAAATGGATAAACAACTCCGAAATGCCATGGTCGATTTTTATCAGCCCTTCCGCTGGGTCCCCTGCTTTATGCAATCAACTGTGGAGACCCTCCTCAAGAAAACCAAGAAATACCCAGTTATTATTGAGTTTCAGGATGATCAAGAAGAATTTAAAAGCCAGGTTAAAAAAGCGGATTCAATCCTCACCAAACAGTTTCGCTCCCAGATCAAACATCACTATCCAAGTGTTAACAGCTGTTCAGCGACCTTGACCCCGGCTGCAGTGGAAAGCCTGCTGGAAGGCGATCCGTCTATAAAGAGGATCCATATGGACAGAGAGGTGCACGCTTTGCTGGATGTGGCTAGAACCTCGGTCAAGGCCAATACTCCTGCCGTGAAGGACTTAACCGGCAAAGGCATCACCATTGCGGTTGTCGATACCGGGATTTATGAGCATAAGGATTTGGCAGGAAGAATAAAGGCCTTTAAAGACGTGACCGGCAACAAAACCGCACCCTATGATGACAACGGGCATGGAACCCACTGCGCCGGAGACGCGGCGGGAAACGGCGCCTCCTCAAAAGGCAAGTATAAGGGGCTGGCGCCTGAATCGGATCTGGTCGGTGTCAAGGTGCTGACCAAGATGGGTTCAGGCTCACTTTCCTCGGTTATGGCGGGGATACAATGGTGTATCGACAATAAATCCAAATATAATATCAACATTATCACCATGTCGCTGGGGAGCAGCGCCGCCACCCCCGCCGGCGAGGATCCGATGGTCAAGATAACCGATAACGCCTGGGACCAGGGAATAGTCGTAGTTGTGGCCGCAGGCAATGAAGGCCCGGACGAAAAAACCATATCGAGCCCGGGGATAAGTCCGAAAGTTATTACTGTAGGGGCAATGAACGACAAAAATACCACGGTACGGACTGATGATCAGGTGGCGGATTTCTCCAGCCGGGGACCAACTATTGACGGCCTGGCTAAACCGGATATTCTGAGTCCGGGAGTGAATATCGTTTCACTGCGCTCCCCCAATTCCTATCTGGATAAACAGTACAAAAATGCCCGGGTTGATAATGATTACTTCAGCTTATCAGGCACTTCCATGGCCACACCCATTTGCGCAGGCATTGCGGCTCTAATACTCCAATCCCATCCTACCCTTACCCCGGATCAGGTAAAACAGCGCCTGTTGGAAACCGCCGAGAACTGGGATCTCCCGCCTTACGACCAGGGCAAGGGATATTGCGATGCGGAAAAGGCGGTCGATATGCCCAAGAAACAATAAGACAGCCATTTGATTCCGGAATCAA